>Ga0075421_100000214_pt1 | contig 54805 bp, 43 predicted proteins | sample SoiMetdeltSBSDD5_FD_75292 | JGI IMG/M metagenome (GOLD analysis project Ga0075421, IMG submission 75292) | Bulk soil microbial communities from a Populus tree surrounding site in Tennessee, USA - Soil MetaG P. deltoides SBSDD5 | ecosystem: Environmental > Terrestrial > Soil > Tree plantation... | reverse complement strand
CGCCGAGCAGGTACATTTCCTTTTCCAGCCCCAGCTGCTGCACGATGAGCCAGACGGCCAGGCCCGCAGCGATCCACAGCCCGCTACCGCCCAAGCCGCGGGCGGCCAGCGCGCGAATTGTCGGCGAGGGGCCATCGGCTTCGCGCGCATCGCGGAAAGATTGCATTTCGTCGGGCGAATATTCATTGGTGGAAACCACCGTCCAAAGCACCGCCAGGAACAGCGCTGCGCCGCCGAACCAGAAGGCATATCGGACCGTATCGGGAATGGCGCCGCTGGCAGCCTCGTTCGAAACGCCCCAATGCTCGAGCAGCCATGGGAATATCGAGCCCACCACTGCGCCCGCGCCGATAAAGGCGGTCTGCACCGCATAGCCCGTGGTGTGCTGGTCCTTGCGCAGCATGTCACCGACGAAGGCGCGGAACGGTTCCATCGAGATGTTGAGGCTGGCGTCCAAGGTCCACAGCAGGACCGCCGCAAAAATGAGCACGTCGGCCAGTGGCATCATGAGCAATGAAAGCGCCGCAAGGATCGCGCCGGCCAGGAAATAGGGCCGCCGCCGGCCAAGCCGGCCGAACCAGGTCCGGTCGCTCATATGGCCGACAATCGGCTGGACCAATAGGCCGGTAAGGGGTGCCGCGATCCATAATGCCGGAAGATCATCTAGCGACGAGCCGAGCGTCTGGAAGATGCGGCTCATGTTCGAATTCTGCAGCGCGAAGCCTATCTGGATACCGAAGAATCCGAACGAGATGTTCCACAGCCCCGCCCAGGACTGGCGTGGTTTTTCCTGTGCCGCCACGTCATTCTCCCCTTGCGCTCCGGGTCATTGCGCCCGGTTGGAATGGAGGCTGGCAGAGCGCGGGGCGCGTTACAACGGCTGCATTCGTATGCAGTGAGCTCAATGGCTAGCTGGAGCCGCGAACGACCAATTTGACCGGCAGCAGCACGCTCTCGGGCGCATGTTCCTCGATCTTGGCAATGAGGGTTTCAACCAGCATCTCGCCGGCGAGCCGCGTGTCCTGGGCAACGGTGGTGATCGCGGGCTCGGCCATGCGCGCGGCGGCGAGATCGTCATATCCGACGATGGACACATCCCTGGGGACGTCGATCCCTGCCTCGTGCAGCGCGCGCATCGCTCCGATGGCGGCGAGGTCGCTGGTCGCGAAAATGCCGTCGAAGGCGATGTCCTGGCTCAGCAGCTTGAGCGCCGCGGCCCGGCCGGCCTCTTCGCTTGGCGCGGCATCGATGCGCAGGCGCTCATCCTGTTTCAGGCCGCGGTCGGCAAGCGACCGTTTGTAGCCCGTCCAGCGCTCGACAAACTCGGGGCAGTCATCGGTGATCGTCCCAAGGAAGGCGATCGCCCGACGGCCGCGGTCGATGAGGTGCGTCCCGGCCAGATAACCGCCCTGCTCATTGTCCGATCCGACAGTCGTCCCGACCTGCCCAGCCCTTGCCGCGCCCCAGCGAACGAAATGGGTGCCCTGCTCAACCAGCAGTTCCAGCCGGGGCAGCGCAGTCAGATAGTCGCCATAGCCGAGCAGCAGGATGCCATCCGCCTTGCGGCTGTCCTCATAATCGACGTGCCAGTCGCCCGACAGCTGCTGCATGCTGATGAGCAGGTCATAGCCCCGCGCCGCGCAAGCGCGCGTCAGCGAGCCCAGCATCGACAGGTAAAATGGATTGATCATTGTATCGTCCGGCGTCGGATCCTCGAAGAACAGCAGGGCAATCGTTTTCGACTGGCGCCGCCGCAGTCCCGACGCATTCTTGTCGACCGTGTAATGGAGCTGCCGCGCAGCTTCGACCACCTTGTTGCGCGTCTCCTCGCTGACCGACGGATTGCCCGACAATGCCCTGCTCACGGTCGGCTGCGACACGCCGGCGAGCGCTGCAATGTCGAACGAGGTTGGACGGCGTGCGGTCATGCGTGCGGGCGTCATTCCGTTGCAATTTAGCCACGTCGCTGTGGCTAACCCCTTCGTAAGCGGGCTGAATACGTATGTATAGCCGTGTCGGGATGCTGACACATTTGTGTCGGTAGGGTTAAGCCATCCCCAGATCCAAAAGATTGGACGCGGTGCGCCTGCGCGCCGTTCACATGGAGGGGAACAGGGGAACCATGACCAATTTCGCACGCTCGCTCTACGCGACGACATCGAGGCACGTCGCGATGGGCGTCGCGCTCGCCGTGATCGGCGCATCGCCTGCTTTTGCGCAGGACATTGCAGCTGAGGCCAGTGCCGCGGCCGCGGCCACAGCAGCCCAGGACCCACAGCCCACGACCGAGGGGACAGAAGCGGAAAGCAGCGACATTGTCGTCACCGGCTATCGCGCCTCGCTGCAAAGCGCGGTCAGTACGAAGAAGCGCGCCGACCAGGTCGTCGAATCCATCTCGGCCGAAGATATCGGCAAGCTGCCCGACGCCTCGATCGCGGAATCGATCGCACGCCTTCCCGGTCTGACCTCGCAGCGCGTTTCGGGCCGATCGAACTCAATCAGTATCCGCGGCTTTGCGCCTGACTTCTCGACGACTCTGCTCAACGGTCGCGAACAGACGTCGACCGGAGACAACCGAGCGGTCGAGTATGACCAGTACCCGTCGGAAGTGGTCAGCCAGGTCAATGTCTATAAGACGCCGATGGCCAGCCTGATCGGCCAGGGCCTTTCTGGCACGGTCGACCTCAGGACCATCCGCCCGCTGGATACGGGTAAGCAGATTATCTCAGTTGGCGCGCGGGGATCATATACCGACCTTGGCAAGCTCAATGCCGGATCCCATGACAAGGGCTGGCGCGTGAACGCGGTCTACGTCGACCAGTTCGCGAATGACACCATCGGCGTCGCGCTTGGCGCCAGTTATGTCGACGAGCCCTATCACATCGAAGAATTCAACGCCTGGGGTTACGCAGACACAGGGAATGGGTTGGTGATCGGCGGCGCCAAGCCCTACGTCACCTCGACCCAGCTGAAGCGCCTCGGCCTCCAGGGCACGCTGCAGTTCCAGCCCACGCCGAATTTCACCTCGACGCTCGATGCCTTCTATTCGGACTTCAAGGACGACCAGATCAAGCGCGGCATTGAGCTACCGCTATACTGGGGCGGCGCGCCGCTCAGCAACGCGGTCGTCGAAGACGGCCTCGTCACATCCGGCACCTTCAGCAACGTCAAGGGCGTGGTCCGGAACGATGCGTTCCAGCGCCATGCAAAGCTCTACTCGTTCGGCTGGAACAACCGCTATGAGACCGACAACGGTTGGAACTTCATGGCTGACCTCAGCTATTCGAAGACCGACCGCAACGAGCTGGTTTTGGAAACCTATTCGGGCACCGGCCGTGCAGGTGTCGGCGCGACCGATACGATCGACTTCGTAACCGGCAACAGTGGCACGACGTTCAATCCAACGCTCAACTATGGCGACTACAACCTGATTGTTCTGACGTCGCCGCAAGGCTGGGGAGGTACGCAGATCGGCGTTGATGGCACAACCATCCTCGGCGGCCAGGACGGCTATTACAACAACCGCATTATCAAGGATAAGCTGTGGCAGGTCCGCGGCGAGGTCGAAAGAGAGTTTGAGAACAGCTTCCTGCGTAGCATCCAGGGCGGTCTTAACTACACCAACCGCTACAAATCGCTGGTCCCAGACGAATTCTTCCTCGGACTGGCCGCGAATACCGACGGTACTGTCAGCGTCCCGATCCCAGAGGAATTCCGGATGGGGACTACGGATCTGGATTATCTCGGCCTCGGGCCGATGGTCAGCTACGATCCGGTCAAGCTGCTCAAGTCCGGCATCTATAATCTGGTGGCCAATCCCTACGGCGATGTGGTGGTGAAGAGCTATTACATCAGGGAAAAGCAGCTCACCCCGTACATTCAGGCCAATATCGATACGATGGTCGGCAACAGCACGCTGACCGGCAATATCGGCGTCCAGGCAGTCTTCACCAAGCAGAAGTCGAAGGGCGCGAGCGCCATCTTCCTGGGCACCAATCCGAACGGGTCGCCCAACATCGGCGCGACGATCAACGAATTTAGCGAAGACTATGTCGATGTTCTGCCCAGCATGAACCTGTCGCTGCGCACGCCGGGCGATTTCGTGATCCGCTTCGGAGCGGCCCGTGAAATCATCCGGCCGCGGCTCGACGACATGAGGGCGTCGCTCAGCTACGGCTATAATTATGTTCAAAACGACCCAGTGCTCGGTGACATCGCGTTCGTCACCGGAAGCTCCGGTAATCCGTCGCTCCGCCCATGGCGTGCCAATGCGGTGGATCTCACCTTCGAAAAATACTTTGGGGTGAAGGGGTATCTGGCCGCCCAGCTCTTCTGGAAGGATTTGAAGAGCTACATCTTCAACCAGACCATCGACATTCCGGTCACGGACCTGGTGTTGCAGCCGGCTGACCCGGGCTTCACCGTCCAGCCGTTCGCGTCGCTGACGGTTCCGGTAAACGGCAAGGGCGGCAAGCTCTACGGCGTCGAGTTCGCCGGTACATTGCCGTTTGAGACCTTCTCGACCGCGTTGACCGGCTTTGGTCTCACCGGCAGCGTCAGCTACACCAAGACGCGCATCCATCCGAGCCCAGGCGCACCAGCCAGCGACCTTCCCGGCTACTCGAAATGGGTAGCCAACGGCACCGCCTATTTCGAGCGGTGGGGCTTCAATGCTCGCGCCAGCATCCGGCATCGCTCGACATTTATCGGCGAGGTCTCGGGCTTCGGTGCAAATCGCACCCGTCGACGCGCGCGGCCCGAAACGATCCTCGACGGCCAGGTCGGCTACGACTTCCAGCCGGGCAGCATGCTCGAGGGGCTGTCGCTCTATCTGCAGGGCCAGAACCTGACGGACGAGCCGTTCGTGACGACCAACCCTGGCGACGACCGCCAGATCATCGACCATCAGACATATGGGCGGCGCTTCCTGGCGGGCTTCACCTACAAGTTCTGATCGTCCAGATGTACCCGCCGCCCATTTCCCCGGGCGGCGGGTACAGTCAGGCAGTGAGGATCAATTGACGGGAGTGTCGCGTATTGCGCGGATCGTGATTGTCGGCGGCGGAACCGCCGGCTGGATGACCGCCGCAGCCCTGTCCCGCTTCTGCATCCCGCGGATGTCAGTCACCGTGGTCGAATCCGACGAGATTGGGACGGTTGGCGTTGGCGAAGCAACCATCCCCGCGATCCGCGAATATAATAATGCGCTCGGCCTGGACGAGGCCGAGTTCCTGGCGGCCACCGGCGGCACCTACAAGCTCGGCATCGCCTTCGAAGGTTGGGGCAGTTTCGACGATGCCTATGTCCACGCCTTCGGCCTGGTCGGCCGCCCGTTGGGCGTCCTGCCGTTCCACAATTACTGGCTTCGCGGCCGCAACCTCGGTCTCGCCAAGCCGCTCGGCCATTATCTGCTCAACACGATCGCCATCGCCGGCGACCGGTTTGCCCACCAGAATTGGCCGAACGACAGCCCTTTGCCGCCGGTCTTCTACGCCTTCCATTTCGATGCCAGCCTTTATGCGCGCTACCTGCGCGGAAAGGCCGAACAATGGGGCACGGTCCGGCAGGAAGGACGCATCACCTCGGTTGAGCGCCACCCGGAGACCGGCGACGTTACCGCGGTCGTCCTCGCCGATGGGAAGCGCATCGAGGGCGACCTGTTTGTCGACTGCTCGGGCTTCCGCGGACTGTTGATCGAGCAGGAGCTGCAGGCAGGCTTCGAGGATTGGTCCGAGTGGCTCAGGAGCGACCGCGCGATTGCAGTCCCTTGCGCTAGCGTTTCGCCACTGAATCCCGTGACTCGCTCAATTGCGCGCAAGGCTGGCTGGCAATGGCGCATTCCGCTTCAGCACCGCATCGGCAACGGCTATGTATTTTGCTCCGATCACATCAGCGAAGATGAAGCAGCGGCGACTTTGCTCGCAAACCTCGATGGCGAGGCCTTGGCCGAGCCGCGCACACTGCGATTCAAGACCGGGATGCGGCGCAAATGCTGGGTCAAGAATGTCGTCGCCATTGGCTTGGCTTCGGGATTCATCGAGCCGTTGGAATCGACCAGCATCCACCTGGTCCAGACAGCGGTCACACGGCTGCTCGACCTGCTTCCGTCCGGCCGGATCAGCGACGCACAGCGCGACGAATATAATGAACGCACCGCGTTCGAGATGTCGCGCATCCGCGACTTCATCATCCTCCACTATCACGCCAACCAGCGTGAGGGCGAAGCCTATTGGGACAGCCTTAGGACCATGCAGGTCCCGGAGAGCCTGCAGCACAAGCTCGACCTGTTCCGTTCGACGGGCCGAATCATCCCCGACCTCAATGAACTGTTTGACGTTCGTGGCTGGTCGCAGGTGCTGGTCGGCCAGAATATCGTGCCCGAGAGCTGGCATCCCGTCGCCGACCAGTTGGAGCCAGCGCGGCTCAAGGAATTCCTCGACAAGGTCGAACAGGCCTGTATCGAGGCGGCGTCACGTATGCCGGACCATGGCGCCTATGTCGCCAAATTCGCCCCCATGAAACAGTTGGAAGTTGCGTCATGAGTTTTGAAAGACTGGGGCTTGGCGTGCTGGCATTGCTCGCCTCGGCATCGGCGGCTTCGCAGGATTATCGCGCCCGATTGCCGCAGGATGAAATCATCTATTTCGTCATGCCGGACCGGTTCGAGAACGGCGATCCCAACAACGATCGCGGGGGACTAAAGGGCGATCGGCTAAAGACCGGCTATGACCCGACCCATACGGGCTATTGGCATGGCGGCGACCTAAAGGGCCTAACCAGCCGCCTCGACTATCTCCAGGGTCTCGGCATCACCGCTATCTGGTTCACACCCATTTTCAAGAACAAGCCGGTGCAGGGCCCGCCGGGTCAGGAGAGCGCAGGCTATCACGGCTACTGGGTGACCGACTTCATGTCGGTCGACCCGCACCTCGGCACTAACGATGACTTCAAGGCTTTCGTCGACGCCGCCCATGCGCGCGGCATCAAAGTATACATGGACATCATTGCCAACCACACCGCCGACGTGATCCAGTATAAGGGATGCCCAATCCAGGCCTGCGACTATCGCTCGATCGCCGACTATCCCTACCAGCGTCGCGGCGGTCTAAACGGGGAGGCGATCAACTCCGACTTCGCCGGCGACGGCGACCAATCAGCAGAGAATTTCGCAAGGATGACCAATCCGAACTTCGCCTACGACGTCGAAGTTCCCGCCGCCGAGAAGAATGTGAAAGTGCCGGCGTGGCTCAACGATCCGTGCTGGTACCACAATCGCGGCAACAGCGAATGGCACGGTGAGAGCACGACCTACGGCGACTTTTCCGGCCTGGACGATCTGTACACCGAGCACCCGCGCGTCGTCGCCGGACTGATCGAAGTGTTCGGCAGCTGGATCGACCGGTTCGGGATAGACGGATTCCGGATCGACACCGCCAAGCATGTGAACCCCGAATTCTGGCACGCTTTTGTTCCGGCCATGCTGGAGCGGGCCAGGGCCAAGGGCATTCCCAACTTCCACATCTTTGGCGAAGTGTTTGTGGGTGAAATGGATCCGGCCCAAACTGCGGTTCACACGGTCGTAGATCGGTTGCCGTCGGTGTTGGACTTTCCCTTCGCCCGCGCCGTGATCGACACCGCCGGGGGCAGCAACCCGCCGAGCGAACTTGCCAGGCTGTTTCAGTCGGACGCGCTCTATGCAGGTGGCGAGCGGGCAGCGCTGCAGTTGCCGACCTTCCTCGGCAATCATGACGCCGGGCGCTTCTCGATGTTTGCGCGGCTGAACTTGCCAAAGGCCGACGCGGAAGAACTGCTCGATCGCACCATTCTCGGCCATGCCATGATGCTGACCCTGCGTGGCGTACCGACCATCTATTATGGTGACGAGCAGGGGTTCATCAGCGACGGCGGCGACCAGGGCGCGCGCGAAGACATGTTCCCGTCCAAGGTCGCCAGCTACAACGACAATGACTTGGTCGGCAGCGACCGGACGACCGCGACCAGCAATTTCGACACCAACCATCCGATTTACCGCGCCATTGCACAGCTGGCGCGGATCCGCACGGCAACGCCGGCGCTAACGCGTGGACTGCAGAAGGTCCGCTTCGCCGCCAACGACATACCCGGACTGTTCGCCGTGTCGCGGTTCGATCCTGATAGCGGCAAGGAAGTGCTGCTGCTGTTCAACACATCGACCCAGCCGATTACCCAGAATGTGGTGGTGGAAGTGAATAGCCGGCGCTTCTCTGCGCTCGCCGGCCAATGTTCCACGGGAGCCGCGGCTCCTGGCAGTGTCCGGGTATCGCTGGCGGGCCTCAGCTACGCGGTGTGTGCCGCCGAATGACGCTTGATCTCGCGACATCTGAGCGGGTTGCGCCGGCCACCGCCTCTCCCTGGTGGAAGGGCGCGGTCATCTATCAAATCTATCCGCGCAGCTTTGCGGACTCGAACGGCGACGGCGTCGGCGACCTCAAGGGCATCACGGCTCATCTCGACCATGTCGCGTCGCTCGGTTGCGACGGCGTGTGGGTCTCCCCATTCTTCACCTCGCCGATGAAGGATTTCGGTTACGACGTTGCCGATTACTGCGGCGTCGATCCGATCTTCGGCACGCTCGAGGATTTCGATGACCTTGTCGCGAAGGCGCGTGAGCTTGGCCTTCGGGTCCTCATTGACCAAGTCTACTCGCACAGCAGCGACCGGCACGCCTGGTTCCTTGAAAGCCGCTCGTCGCGTGATAACGCCAGGGCCGACTGGTATGTGTGGGCCAATGCCAAGCTTGACGGCTCGCCGCCCAACAACTGGCAGTCCGTATTTGGCGGGCCGTCATGGACCTGGGACGCTCGCCGCGAGCAATATTATCACCACAGCTTCCTGAAGGAGCAGCCGCAGCTCAATCTCCACAATCCAGAAGTGCAGGACGCGCTGCTCGCAGTCGCCAAATTCTGGCTTGATCGCGGAGTCGATGGCTTCCGGCTCGACGCGCTCAATTTCGCCATGCACGACCCGGAGTTGCGCGATAATCCACCCGTTGAAAATCCAGCCAGGCGATCGCGCCCGTTCGATTTCCAGCATCATATCTACAATCAGGGCCATCCCGGCATTGTTGGATTCGTCGAGCGGATGAGGTTGCTGACCGACCGGTACGGAGCGGCCTTTACCGTGGCGGAAGTCGGCGGCGAGCGGGCAGCCGAAGAGATGAAGCTCTACACGTCAGGCGACGCTCGCCTGAACAGCGCCTATGGCTTCGACTATCTCTACGCCGACGCGCTGAGCCCAGAAGTGGTGCGCCAGTCGATCCGCGACTGGCCTGGCAAGGAGGGTGAAGGCTGGCCGAGCTGGGCCTTCTCAAACCATGACGCGCCGCGCTTCGCCTCGCGCTGGTGGGCAAACGGCCACCGCGATGCTGGCGTCCGCGTCGCCCTGATGTTGCTCATGGGCCTTCGCGGCAACGCCATCATTTACCAGGGCGAGGAGCTGGGCCTTCCCCAGGCGCATGTCCCGTTCGAATTTCTCCAGGACCCGGAAGCGATCGCCAACTGGCCGCAAACACTCGGGCGCGACGGCGCCCGGACACCCATGCCCTGGACTGGGTCTGCCGACGGCGGATTTGGCAGCGCCAATCCCTGGCTGCCGCTCGATCCAGCTCACCTTGCCTACAATGTCGCGGACCAGCGCGACGATTCAGACTCAATGCTGAGCTGGGCACGGCGGCTGATTGCGCTGCGGCGTGACACGGCGGCGCTCCGCGAAGGCTCGATCAGCATGCTCGACGAGCAGAGCGACCAGATCGTTGCCTTCGAACGCCAGCTCAACGGCCAGCGCATCGTCTGCGTTCTCAACCTGTCCGGCGCGCCGGCGGCGAATCCCGTGCGCACCGGTACCGTACTGGTTTCGACCGGTGGCGCCGAGCCGGCTTCGCCGTCCCTGCCACCTGCCTCGGGGTTCTTCGCCCAATGCTGAGCCGCCTGTTCGCCGCGCTTTTCCTGCTGCTTGCTGTCCCGGCATTTGCACAGACGGTTACCGTACAATCGCCGGCTAATGTGCTGACAGTGACTCTAAGCCTGAATGGAGAGGCGCGGGCACAGTATCGCGTCGACCGGATGGGCAAGCCGGTGATCGCCGACAGCCAGCTCGGTTTCCTGTTCACCGACCAGCCGCAGATGCTGCGGAATTTCGAGGTCGTCGGCCAGCACACGCGCGACCATGACGAAACATGGACGACGCCATGGGGCGAGGATCGGACGATCCGCGATCGCTACCGCGAGTTGATCGTCGATCTCCAGGAAAAAAGCTCGCTCAAGCGCCGGATGTCGATCGAGATCCGCGCCTATGACGATGGTCTCGGCATCCGCTACCGGCTGCCGGCGCGGACCAACAACGCTGCTTGGAACATCGCGGAGGAGCTGACCCAGTTCCGCTTGGCTCAGGATGGCAAGGCCTGGTGGGCGCCGGCGTTCGAAAGCAACCGGGAGGAATATCTCTATAACGAGACACCGATCAGCGGCATTGCCACGGCCCAGACTCCGCTGACCATGGTGCTCGCTGACGGCACCCACGTCTCGATTCATGAGGCGGCGTTGGTCGACTATTCCGGCATGAATGTCGCCCGGGTCGAGGGCACGCTGTTGAAGGCCGTGCTGACGCCCGCTTCGAGCGGGTCAAAGGTCAGCAGAACGGGCGAGTTCGTGACGCCGTGGCGGACGATCACCATCGCCCCGGACGCGCCCTCGCTCTACGCCGCCCGAAACCTGGTGCTGAACCTAAACGAGCCCAACAAGCTGGGCGACGTCAGCTGGGTCAAGCCCCGCAAATATGTCGGCATCTGGTGGGGCATGCACCTCGACACCCAGAGCTGGGCGTCGGGCCCCAAGCATGGCGCCACCACAGCAAACGCGCTGAAGCTGATCGACTTCGCGTCCAAGAATGGCATTCCCGGCATGCTGGTCGAAGGCTGGAATGTCGGCTGGGACGGCGACTGGTTCGCCAACGGCTGGGACTTCAGCTTCACCCAACCTTATCCCGATTTCGATCTGCCGCGCGTCGCCGCCTATGCCAAGAAGAAGGGCGTGCACCTGATCGGCCATCACGAGACTAGCGCCAACATCGCTCATTATGAGGATCAGATGGAGGCAGGCTTCGATTATTACCGGTCGCTCGGCATCGATGCAGTAAAGACCGGCTATGTCTCCGATGCCGGAGGCGTGCAGGCGCGCGGCCCTGATGGGCAGATTCGCTTCGAGTGGCACGAAGGCCAAGCCATGGCCCGTCACCATCTGAAGGTCGTCACCGAGGCCGCCGAGCGGCACATCATGGTCAACGCCCATGAGCCGATCAAGGACACTGGACTACGCCGGACCTATCCCAACTGGGTCAGTCGCGAGGGCCAGCGCGGCACCGAATATGATGCGTGGGGGGTGCCCAAGAATCCGCCGCATTATCAAACCGAGCTGTTCTTTACCCGCCTGATGGCCGGCCCAATGGATTACACGCCGGGCATCGTCAGCCTGAAGGGGCGCGGCGACACCGATATCATGTCGACCGTGGCGCGGCAGCTGGCCTATTATGTCGTCATCTATTCGCCGATCCAGATGGCTGCCGACCTGCAGGAGAATTACGAGGCCAATCCGATCGCGTTCCAGTTCATTCGTGAAGTGCCGGTCGACTGGGATGAAACACGCGTGCTGTCCGGGACCATTGGCGACGAAGTGGTGGTCGCCCGCAAGGACCGCAATTCGGCAGACTGGTATGTCGGCGGCGTCACCGACGAGCAGGCCCGTGACACGGTGGTCCAGCTTGGTTTCCTGACTGAAGGCAAGCGCTACACCGCGACCATCTATCGCGACGGCCCGACGGCTGAGATGGGGGCCAAGGGCAAGGATATGCTGGTCGAGAAACGCGAGGCCCGCCGCGGCGATACAATCAGCCTTCGCATGGCGCCGGGCGGCGGGTTCGCCATCCGCCTTGCCGCGCGCTAGGTTGCGGCGGCCCGGCAGCGTCCCCATTGTTCGCGAGAGAGCCGTGTGCCAGGCTAGGGAGATAGCATGACCCGCGACAAGGTTTCGACCCTGCTGCTGTTCGGCGCGACCGGCGATCTCGCACATCGCATGCTGCTGCCCTCGCTATACGGGCTCCATGCCGAGGGGCTGCTCCCCGACAATTTTCGCATCGTCTGCACGGCGCGTAGCGAATTGGACGACGACAAATATCGCGCTAGCGCGGTCGAGGCGCTAAAAGAGCATGTCCCGCCCAACTTCTACGATCCCAAGACCGCCTTGGGGTTCTCTCGACGGCTTTCCTATGTCGCCCTGGACGCAACCAAGCCGGCGGGATTCAAGCGGCTTGCCGAAAAGGTCGATCCCGACGCTGGCCTCGCCATTTTCCTCTCGACCGCTCCGTCGCTGTTCAAACAGACGATCGACGGGCTGCGCTCGGTGAATCTCTGCGGCCCGCGCGTCCGGCTGGCGCTGGAAAAGCCGCTTGGCACCGATCTCAAGTCGAGCCGCGAGATCAACGACGCGGTCGCTTCGGCCTTCCCCGAGGGCCGCACTTTCCGCATCGACCACTATCTCGGCAAGGAAACGGTGCAGAACCTGCTGGCGCTGCGCTTTGCCAATTCGACATTCGAGCCGCTGTGGAATTCGGCCCATATCGACCATGTCCAGATCACTGTTGCGGAGACGGTTGGGCTAGAAGGTCGCGCCGATTACTACGATGGCGCCGGTGCGCTCCGCGACATGGTCCAGAACCATATGCTGCAGCTTGTTGCACTTGTTGCCATGGAGCCACCTGCCGAATTCGACGCCACCTCTGTCCGCGACGAAAAGGTCAAGGTTCTGCGCTCGCTCCGGCCGATGCGCCCTGACGATGTTTCCACCCATGTCGTTACCGGCCAATATGGCGATGGCGCGGTCAGCGGGCAGCCGGTCAAATCCTATGCCGAAGAACTGGGCAAGGGGTCCGCTACCGAGACCTTCGTTGCGGTGAAGGCCCATGTCGAAAACTGGCGCTGGGCCGGCGTGCCTTTCTACCTCCGCACGGGCAAGCGGATGGCGACGCGCAAGACCGAGATCTACATCCAGTTCAAATGCGTGCCCCACTCGATCTTCGCGGCGCGCGGCGCGCGGACCCAGGCCAACAAGCTGGTCATCTCGATCCAGCCGGAAGAGAACATACGGCTGCTGGTGATGGCCAAGACGCCGGGCCTCGACCGGGAGGGCATTCGCCTGCGCGAGGTGCCGCTCGACGTCGGACTGGCCGACGCCTTCGCCGACCATCGCCGCCGCATCGCCTATGAGCGGCTGCTGCTCGACCTGATCGACGGCGACCCGACTCTGTTCGTGCGTCGCGATGAAGTCGAGGCGCAGTGGCACTGGATCGACGGCGTTAGGGCCGCGTGGAGCGAAGCGGGCCTCACGGCCAAATCCTATGGCGCCGGCAGCTGGGGGCCGTCGGCGGCAATCGCACTGACCGAGCGGGACGGAGTGCATTGGCATGAATGAGGAAGGCAATGACTAGGCTCGACCCCCGCATCTCGAAGGTCACCGACCGGATCATCGAGCGATCAAAGCAATCCCGCGGTCGCTACCTCCAACTCATGGCGGACGAGGCAGAGCGCGGCATCAGCCGGCCGAGGCTCAGCTGCGGCAATTTCGCACATGGCTTTGCCGCGGCCGGTGAGGACAAGCAGGCGATCAAGACATTGAGCGGGCCCAACCTCGCCATCGTCACCGCATACAATGACATGCTGTCGGCGCATCAGCCCTATGGCCGCTACCCCGAGCAAATGAAGATCTACGCTCGCGAGGCCGGTGCAACGGCACAGGTCGCCGGCGGCACTCCAGCAATGTGCGACGGCGTGACGCAGGGTCAGCCGGGCATGGACCTGTCGCTGTTCAGCCGCGACACGATCGCGCTATCGACAGCCGTCGCGCTGAGCCACGGCATGTTCGACGGCGTGGCGATGCTCGGCATCTGCGACAAGATCGTCCCCGGCCTGCTGATCGGCGCCTTGCGCTTCGGCCATTTGCCGGTGGTACTGGTGCCGGGCGGGCCGATGCCTTCGGGCCTTGCCAATAAGGAAAAGCAGCGCATCCGCCAGCTCTTTGCCGAAGGGAAGGCGACCAAGGAGGAGCTGCTCGCCTCGGAATCCGCCAGCTATCACTCCGCCGGGACCTGCACCTTCTACGGTACGGCGAACAGCAACCAGATGATGATGGAGCTGATTGGCCTCCACATCCCCGGTGCAGCCTTCATCAATCCCGGCACGCCGCTGAGGCAGGCGCTGACCCGGGCGGCAGTGCACCGGTTGGCGGCACTGGCGAAGGACAAGGCGCGTCCGCTCAGCCAGGTCATCGACGAAAGAGCGATCGTCAACGCCGCGATTGGCCTGCTGGCCACGGGCGGCTCGACCAATCACGCGATCCATCTTCCGGCCATCGCTCGCGCGGCGGGGATCGTGATCGATTGGCAGGATCTGGACGAGCTGTCGGCCGCAGTGCCGTTGATCGCGCGCATCTATCCCAATGGCTCGGGCGACGTGAACGATTTCCACCACGCCGGAGGCATGGCTTTTGTCACCCGGACGCTGCTGGAAGCAGGGCTGCTCCACGGCGACACGCTAACCGCGGGCGCGGACGAGCTCGCCGCCTATCAAGGCAATCCCAGGATTGAGGGAGAAGACATCGTCTGGGATCAGATTTCCGAGAGCAGTGATCCGACCATGCTTCGCGCGGCGGATGATCCTTTCTCTGCCGATGGCGGGATGCGGCTGGTGACCGGCAATCTCGGCCGTGGCACGTTCAAGACCAGCGCAGTGGCTCCCGAGCGCTGGACCGTCGAAGCGCCCGCCCGCATCTTTTCCGACCAGGATCAGGTGCTGGCCGCTTTCAAGAATAGGGAACTGGAATGCGACGTCATCGTCGTCGTCCGCTTCCAGGGCCCGCGCGCCAACGGCATGCCCGAGCTGCACAAGCTGACTCCGGCGCTCGGTGTCCTGCAGGACCGAGGCCATAAGGTCGCGCTGGTCACCGACGGGCGGATGTCGGGCGCAAGCGGCAAGGTTCCCGCCGCGATCCATGTCTGCCCGGAAGCGCTGGGCGACGGTCCGCTTTCGCGCCTGCGCGACGGCGATGTGGTTCGTCTGTGCGGAAACCAGGGCCTGCTCGAAGCGGTCGATGTAGATCTTGCCGCACGCGATCCGGCCCCACCGCCTCCTCCGCCCATGGGGACCGGTCGCGAACTGTTCGCCTTCATGCGGGCCACCGCCGACGATGCAGAGCGCGGCGCTTCGGCGATGCTCCGCGCAATGGACGAGGTCGCGTGAGCCGAACCATCGCCGTTGCCGATATCGGCGGCACCCATGCGCGCTTTGCCCTGGCCGAGGTCGAAAAGGGCCGGGTCGTATCGCTCGGCGAACCGGTCACGCTAAAGACCGCCGATCATGCCAGCTTCCAGACCGCATGGCAGGAATTCGGGCGCGCCACCGGAGTCGAGCTGCCCGACGCGTTGGGCATGGCCTTCGCCGGACCGGTCGGCGGGGAGGTTCTGAAGCTTACCAACAACCCCTGGGTGATCCGCCCCGCGCTGATGGAAGAACGGCTTGGGGTCACCCGTTACAGGATCGTCAACGACTTCGGCGCAGTCGCCCATGCGGTGGCGCAGTTCGATGACGCGCATTTCGATCATTTGTGCGGACCCGAGGGCGCGATGCCCTCAACCGGCGTCACCAGCATCATCGGCCCGGGCACCGGGCTGGGCGTTGCGCAGTTGCTGAAGGCGGTCGATGGCTATCATGTGATCGAGACCGAGGGCGGTCACGTCGACTTCGCACCGCTGGACGCGCTGGAGGACCAGGTTCTCGCTTTTCTCCGCCGCAGCTTCCGGCGCGTGTCGGTCGAGCGGATCGTTGCGGGATCGGGGCTGGTCAACCTCTACAATGCGATCGCTTCGATCGAGGGGCGAGCGGTACCCCACCCGGACGACAAGGCGATCTGGGCGGCGGCGCTGGAAGGCTCAGACCCTCTCGCGATCGCCGCGCTCGATCGCTTCTTCCTGTCGCTCGGGGCGGTCGCGGGCGATCTGGCGCTGGCGCATGGCTCCAACGCTGTCGTCATCGCCGGCGGGCTCGGCTTCCGGCTCAAGGATCGATTTGCCACCAGCGGCTTTGCCGACCGCTACATTGCCAAGGGGCGGTTCGAACGGCGGATGGAAGGGATACCGGTCAAGCTGCTCAACCATCCGCAGCCCGGCCTCTATGGCGCTGCTGCCGCATTCGCACAGGAGCATCCATGAGCATCGACGAAGTGATGCGGAGCGCACCAGTCATTCCAGTACTGGTACTCGACGGCGCGCTCGATCCAGTCGCGCTGGCCGAAGCGCTGGTCGAAGCCGGCCTGCCGGTGATCGAGATCACGATGCGAACGCCCGCGGCGCTTTCGGCCATCAAGGCAATGGCATCCGTCGAAGGCGCCATTGTCGGGGCGGGGACCGTGCTCAACGAACGGATGCTGGGCGAAGCCATCCAGGCGGGCTCGCGATTCATCGTTTCGCCAGGACTGACCGAGCGGCTTGCCAAGGCCGCGATTTCCAGCGGCATTCCGTTCCTTCCCGGCGTGGCCAATGCGGGCGACATCATGCGCGGGCTCGACCTCGGCCTCAGCCGTTTCAAATTCTTTCCGGCAGAGGCGTCGGGCGGGTTGCCGGTGCTCAAGGCGCTGGCGGCGGTGTTCGGCGGCATCCGCTTCTGCCCGACCGGCGGGATCCAGGAGGAAACGGCGCCGGAGTGGCTGGCGCATCCTGCCGTGCTTTGCGTCGGTGGAAGCTGGATCGTGAAGCGCGGCGAAACGGACCTGGACGCGATCGGTGAACGAGCCCGCCGTGCGGCCGAGCTTAGGGCCGCGGAATGATCCGGGCGCTCGCCGCGCTGTCGCTGCTGATCGCGCCGCATCCGGCCATCGCGCAGCCGGCCGACCCATATGTCCCAGAGAGCTTCGAAGGCATCAAGCATCCCGACTGGTCGCGCGACGCCGTCATCTACCAGGTCAACACCCGCCAATTCACGCCGGAAGGCACGCTCAAGGCCGCCACGCGCGAGATCCCGCGACTGAAGACGCTCGGCGTCGACATCCTCTGGCTGATGCCAATCCACCCGATCGGCGAGAAGAATCGCAAGGGGGCGCTGGGCAGTCCCTATTCGGTCCGGGACTATCGGGCGGTGAACCCCGAGCTCGGCACCATGGCCGATTTGAAAGCCTTCGTTGCCGCCGCCCATGCCAACGGCATGCACGTCATTCTCGACTGGGTCGCCAACCATTCGGCCTGGGATAATCCGCTGATGACCCAGCATCCCGACTGGTACGAGCATGATTGGAAGGGTGCCAATCGCTCGACCCCCTGGTGGGATTGGTCGGACATCGTCGATTTCGATTACTCGAAGGTCGGCCTGCGCCATTACATGGCGGATTCCATGATTTTTTGGGTCCGCGAGGCCGACATCGACGGCTTCCGTGCCGATGTCGCTGGCTATGTCCCGCCCGATTTCTGGACCGACGTCCGCCGCGACCTCGATAGCGTAAAGTCGGTGTGGATGCTCGGCGAGTTCAACCACCGCGACCTTCACCTGACCTCGTTCGACGCCAGTTACGGCTGGGCCTGGGCCGAAGCGCTGATGAAGATTGCCAAGGGGCAGGCCGATACCGGCGCCCTCTACGGCTTCTACAGCGAGAATGAGAGCGCCTGGCCGACCGGCGCCCAGCGGATGATCTTCACCTCCAACCATGACGAAAATGCGTGGGCGGGGACGGAGTTCGAGCGGTTCGGGCCGGCGCTGGGCAATGCCTTCGCGCTGCTGTTCACGTCGGAAGGGATCCCCCTCATCTACAACGGGCAGGAAGCGGGCAACGACAAGCGCCTCAAATTTTTCGAGCGCGACCCGATCGCTTGGAAAGACCATCCGCACGCGGCGCTGATCCGCGACTGGATCAAGTTCCGCGATGCCCATCCGGCGCTTTACAACGCGCCCTGGGGCGCGCGCATGATCCATGTGAAAAACAGCGACGCGCAGAAGGTGTTCAGCTTCGTGCGCGCCAATGATGGCGACGCCGTGTTCGTAGCGCAAAACTACAGCACCGAATCGCGCACCGTGACCTTGGAGGAAATTCCGCACCCCGGCCGTTGGACGGAAAAGGGCGGAGCAGTGCAAGAGCTCGCCAAGGGCGTCTCGCTAACCCTGACCCCCTGGTCGACGCGCACCTTCAGCAGGCGCTATTGATGGCAACGAGTGCGCGTCAGCATTCGATCATCGGTGAGCGTGCTCCGATCTTCTGGGGCGCCTGCGCGGTAATTTCATTGGGCATCGTCCTGCACCTGCCGATGCTGGCGATGGCCCACCGCATGGGCAACCATCTCTACGGCATGCCGATGGAACCGGGCATGTGGTTCGGCATGGCGCTCATAGTCCTCGGGGTGCCGGCGGCGATCTATGGAGCCCTTCCGAAGCATCGCGCACCCCACGGCTCCCATGCTGGCACCAGCTACGAAGCACCGGACACGACCCCACTCACGCGCTGGCATGCGGCGGTGCTTGCCGTTCTGATCCTGGGCCTGGTGATCGACGTGATGAAGCCGGCGACATTGGGCTTCGTCCTTCCGGGAATGCGTGCCGAATATGGGATCAGCAAGTCGACCGTCGCCTTGTTTCCCCTGTCCGCCTTGATCGGAACGACGGTCGGCTCGTTTATCTGGGGCTGGCTGGCCGACGTCTACGGCCGGCGCGTGTCGATCCTCTTGTCGACCATCCTGTTTGTCTCGACCTCGATCTGCGGGGCAATGCCGCTGTTCCAACTCAACATTGCGATGTGTTTCCTGATGGGCTGCTCGGCCGGCGGGATGCTGCCCGTGGTCTACACGCTGTTGGCCGAGATCATGCCACCCAAGCACCGCAGCTGGGTGCTGGTGCTGGTCGGCGGGACCGGCCTCATCGGCGGCTATCTGGCCGCAAGCGGCGCCGCACATACGTTTGAGCCGACTTTCGGCTGGCGCGTATTGTGGCTGCAAGGCTTCCCGACCGGTATCCTGCTCCTAGCGCTGGCGCGGTTCATTCCTGAATCGCCGCGCTTCCTTGCGGAGCGCGGCCGGACGCAAGAGCTGGCCGACATGCAGCGCAAATATGGGATCGTCGCGAAGGCGCGTGAGCCGGTGCCGCCCGACGCCGCCCTCGCCGCACAGCGCCATGGCAAGCTGACCACTGCACTGGTCATCACCGCCCTGGCCTGGAGCTTCATCAATTTCGGCTTGCTGCTGTGGCTGCCCACTGACCTCGAGGCGCGCGGGTTTAGTTCGTCACTGGCGAGCGGGATCCTGGCCAGTTCTGCCCTCATCGCGTTGCCGACGATCGCCTTTGCCGCCTGGACCTATAGCAAGGTCAGCAGCAAATGGACTTTGGTCGGGACCATCGTCGTCAGCTTCGCCGGGCTGATCGGAGCGCTGCAGCCGGCGCATATCCTCGCCTGGCCGCCGCTGCTGATTGCGGTCATCGCCATGCTGATCGTCGGCACCAACGGGATGATCGCCGTGCTGCTGCCGTACAGCGCCGAAAATTATCCGCTCGGAATTCGCGGCCGCGCGACGGGCCTCGTCGCCGGCGCAAGCAAGTTCGGCGGCGTGGCGGTGCAGGGATTTGCCCTCGCCGGATTCATCCCGACCCTTGCCGGCGCCGCAGCCGCGCTGTTCGCGCCGATGGCGATTTCCGCGGGGCTGGTCGCCTGGGCCGGGCGCGAAACGCGGGGCCGATCCTTGCGCGAGCTCGAGAGCGGGACTTAGTTGGCAGTCCGGGGCGTAACGAAACCCTTGGCCTTACGCTAACGTTGAGGCGCATATGTATGAAGCGCGCCCTTCCACCCGCGACCGGATCGCCACCTTCACGGCGGTGGTGCTGATCCACGTCACGCTGGCTGCGGTCCTGATCAACATCTCGCCCGCGGCGCGCCGGCAGCTTCCCGAGGAAGTTGTCGAAATGTTCGACGTGACGCAGCAGCCTCCGCCACCGGAAGAAACCATTGTCGAGCCGATTCCTGCGCCGCAACAGGATGCGCCCAAGGAAGAGGAAGGCGCGGCTTCGGCGGAGAATATCCGCAGCCATGCGACACCAGTGGTGGCGCCCAAGCCGCCCATCCAATTGCCCATCCCTCAGCCAATGCCGGCAACTCAAACTCCGAATACCGGCAGCGATCGGACGCAGGGCGCCTCGGACCGGCCGGGCCCGGGCACGGGAGCAGGCGGCGTTGGAACCGGCACGGGCAGCGGCGGCCATGGCAGCGGCACGGGTGGCGGCGGATCAGGCGGGATCGCGACACGGCCGGCAGTTATCCGCGGCATTACAAACCGCGACTACCCTGACGAGGTGGCACGCTATTGGCCGCGCGGTGGCGCGGTATTCATTGCCGTCCGGATCCTGCCCAATGGCCGGGCGACCGACTGCAAGATCAACCGCTCGATCGGCGTCCCGGCGATCGACCAATGGACCTGTCGGCTCGTCGAGGAACGGGGTGTCTTCCGACCGGCCACCGACCCCAGCGGACGGCCGGTCGCGGCCTGGTTCGGCTATGTTCAGCAGGAAGCACGGCGGCGCTGACCACTGGCCTTTTCCGTTTCAATCCGGCAATGCGACCCGCGACTAGGGAGCAAGCGATGATCGAAGCCGAATGGTGGGAATATGACAGCATCGACGAGATGGCGGATGCCGTCGCCGGCGACATCGGCTTCATCGTCGAAAGCGCGGTCGACGCCCGCAACGAGGCGCTGCTGGCGCTGCCCGGCGGCGAGACTCCCAAGCCCATCTACGCCAAGCTCGCCGCGGCCAAATTGCCGTGGAAGCGGGTGACAATCATCCCCGGGGACGAGCGTCTGGTGCCGATGCAGGACGAGCTTTCCAACGTTCGCGCCATCGCAAAGGCCTTCCTGCCTTCGGGAGCGCGCGTGGTGCCGATCACCGGCGACATCGCCGACTATAAGCTGGCCGGAAACTCGGCCGATGCGCGGCTGCAGGATTTGCACTGGCCGCCAGACCTCGTCTGGCTCGGCATGGGCAGCGATGGGCACACCGCTTCGATTTTCGGCGGGCCCGACATGGACGATGCGCTGAATGCACCCAAGGCGCGGCGCGCCGTTGGCGTGATGCCGGAACCGCTGCCCAAGGAAGCACCAGTGCCGCGTGTCACGCTGACCCGTTCCGCGATCCTCTCGGCCCGCACCATCCTCATCACCATACGCGGCGACGAGAAGCGCGCCTTGTTGGAGCAGGCGATCGAGGCGGGCCATTCGTCGAAGCTTCCGATCGGCCGCGTGCTGGCCGAAGCCGATCAGCCGATCGACATTCATTGGTGTCCCTGACCAAACGCCGCCCCTGGTGACCCGTCGACATTGGAGTCACCGGGTCAACGAAAAATGACTCGCCCCTGCGTCAGTGCCAGCCTCGCTCCCTTCAGCATTAGGGAGGAAAACCAATGCGCACCATAGTCGCGGCTATTGTCATTGGAGCATTGGCGGGCTGACCGGTCGGTCTAGCGGCGGGTGTCGATGGCGATCCAATTATTTTCCCAGCTCGCCCCGCCATCGGCGGAATAGGCCTGTTCGAACCGGGCTTCCCTGTCCGACACGCGGGTGATGATGAAGCGGACGATGATCGCCCGGCCGTCGATCATGTCCTGGCCGTGGAAGGTGCCCCGGCCGTCGCTGTCGAAACCGCCATAGATCGGTGCGGTCAGCAGTCCGTTACCCAGGCTGGCATAGTTGATGTTCCATTGCCGGGTTTGCGGATTGTAGAGGCGAAGCGCGCCACCCTCGATCTTGCCGGACGGGCCGGCGACGGCAAGTTCGACGAAATTTGCCCGACCATCCAGTAGTGGGCGGACAACGCTGGTGCCCTCATACTCCGCCCAGTTCGCCTTTTCGCCGGACAGCGGATTGCGCAACACGCGCACCTGGGTCGTCCAGCTGCCTATCTCCCAATCGAAATCATTCTGCCCGCTGCCCGGTACATTTGCGGGCTGGGCAGCCTCACTGGCGCGATAGGCGATGGCAGGAGTCGAAAGGCTGGAAAGGATGGCAAGAAGGAATCCAGTTCGAAGCTTGATCGTTCGGCGCATGTCTCGCGTCTCCTTCCGGCCTGGCGGCATCAGTGCATCAACATTCTTCGAGCGGCTTACCCGCCGTCTCCTTCATGAAAATCAGCGCGCAAATGACCGACAGCGCGGTGAAGAATATCGGATACCAGAGGCCGGCGTAGATATTGCCGGTGATCGCCACCAGCGCGAAGCTGGTCACCGGCAGGAAGCCGCCAACCCAGCCTGTGCCGATATGATAGGGCAGGCTCATCGCCGTGTAGCGGATGCGGGTCGGGAACATCTCGACCAGCGCAGCGGCCTGGGGCCCGTAGAGCGCGCAGGCGGCAATGACGAAAATGAGCATCCAGCCATAGAGCTTCATCCAATCAATGTGCCTGGCATCGGCCGCCGGCGGGTAGCCGGCTGCGGCAAGGTCGGCCTTGAGCGCGTCCGCTACGTCAGCCTTGCGCGCCTTGAGTGCCGGTCCGTCGAGCGCCTTGCCGTCGGCCACGTCCAGCACCGTCGTTCCGACCAGGATGCGGGTCGCACCGTCCGCTGATGCCCGATCCTTGTAGCCGATGCCGGTCGACGCGAGCTGGCTCTTGGCAATGTCGCAAGCGCTGTCGAAGCGGCGCGTTCCGGCCGGGTCGAACTGGACCGAGCAGGTGGCCGGGTCGGTCTCGACCACCACCGGCGTGACTAGTTGGGCGGCGACGAGTGAGGGGTTCACCGCGTCGGCGATGGCGTGATAGCCGGGGATGTAGGCGACGAGCGCCAGCGCCATGCCGCTAACCATCACCTTCTTGCGGCCGATCCGGTCGCTGAGCCAGCCGAAGAAGACGTAGAGCGGGGCGGAAACGATGGTCATCACCATGATGACCAGGTTCACCGCGGCGCCGGCCAGGCCGAGCTGCTTTTCCAGGAAGACCTGGATGTAGAAGAAACTCGAGTACCAGACCGCTCCCTGCGCGGCCATGAAGGCGAAGAAGGCGGTGATGACGACCTTCAGATTCTTGCGGTCCGCGAACGCTTCCTTGAGCGGCGCCTTGGTGACCTCGCCCTCGGCTTTCAGCTTGGCATAGGCCGGGCTCTCGGAAAGCTTGAAGCGCATCCAGACAGAAATGGCTAGCAGCAGGACCGAGGCGAGGAAGGGGATGCGCCAGCCCCAGGCGGCGAACGCCTCTTCACCCAGCGTTGTGCGGGTGGCGAGGATCACGGCCAGCGCTCCAATCAGGCCGACCGCGGCCGAAGATTGGATCCAGCCAGTTGCCGCGCCGCGCTTGTCGTCGTCGGCATGCTCGGCGACATAGATCGCCGCACCGCCATATTCGCCACCGAGCGCGGTTCCCTGGCAGATGCGAAGGAAGATCAGCAGGATCGGGGCGAGGATACCAGCCTGGCCATAAGTCGGCAGCAGGCCGATGGCGAAGGTCGCGCCGCCCATCAGGCTGACGGTGGTGAGGAAGGTCGCCTTGCGGCCGATCCGATCGCCCATCACGCCGAAAATGATCGCGCCCAGCGGGCGAAAGGCGAAGCCGGCGGCGAACAGACCGAGCGCGGCAATCAGCGCCGAAGTCGGATCGAGCCCGGCAAAGAACACCTTGGAGATGACCGTCGCCAGGCTCCCGAAAATGAAGAAATCATACCATTCAAACGCGGTCCCCGCGGACGATGCGGTGACGACACGGGCCATCGACCAGGGCTTGGTCGGATCCGACATGAAACACTCCCCCGGAACTCATTTTTCTTATCGGGCAAGAGCCTAGCGGCGGCGGCGGCCCACGCAAGTCAGCGTTTGTCGATCTGCTCCTTCATGACGGCGACCTTCACTCCGAATTTCCTGAAGGTGCCACGATTGATCACCGCCCGCCCGCCGGGCACTGCTGTGAGCAGTTGTTCGACCTTGATATTGCCCTTCATGACATAGTGAATTCGCACCGTCTGGCCGCGGACCTCAACCTCGACCGGGCCTTTAGCATCGCTCAGCGTACCTTTGAATTTGCCGGGACTGACCTGTTTAAGCCGCCACTGCCGCTGCCGGAGTGGATCGCCCTCGACGGCGACCTTCTGGTCAAGGATCAGCCAGCCGTCCTTGTCGACCCGGCCGGCACTTTGGGTCGACGTGCGCTTGCGTTTGCCCAGCAGCTCCCTGAGTTCGCCTCGGCCCTGGGTGGCGCCGGTGAAGAAGGAGACGGGATCGAATGGTCTGGGCGGTTGCGCCGGCGCCGCGCTGGTAACTAAAAGCAGTGCGACGGCGGCGCAGACCAGCTTCATAAGCCGCGCGCCATATCGATCACGAAGCGGTAGCGGACGTCGTTCTTTAGCAGCCGGTCGTAGGCCTCGTTGACCCGGTCCATGCTGATCGTTTCCACTTCGGGATAGTTTTGATGCTCGGCGCAGAAATCGAGCATCTCCTGCGTTTCCGGGCAACCCCCGACGCCCGATCCGCCGATCGCCTTGTTGCCCATGATGAGGAGGCCGCCGTGGATCGAAGGTAAGGGCTCGATCGCGCCGACGATGACCATGCGCCCGCCGCGCTTCAGCAGCATCAGATAGGGCTGGACGTCATGGCCGACCGGGATGGTGTCGAGGATGAAGTCGAACCGGCCGGCGGCGGCGGCCATCTGCCCGGCGTCGCGGGAGACGATCACGTCGTGCGCGCCGAGCGCGCGGGCGTCGTCGCCCTTGCTCGGGCTGGTGGTGATCATGGTGACGTGCGCGCCGAGCGCAGCGGCAAATTTGACGCCCAGATGGCCAAGGCCGCCGAGTCCGGCGACGGCGACCTTTTTCCCCGGTCCGACCTGGTCGGGATATTGGCGCAGCGGCGACCAGGTGGTGATCCCGGCGCAGAGCAGCGGCGACGCCCGCGCCGGATCGAGACTGTCCGGCATGCGGAAGACGAAATGCTCGCGCACCACGATATGCTCGGAATAGCCGCCCTTGGTGATGGTTCCGTCGACCTTGTCGACACCATTGTAGGTCCAGGTCGAGCCCGACAGGCAGAACTGTTCCCATCCCGCCGTGCATTCCTCGCAGGTGAGGTCCGCATCGACCACGGTGCCGACCGCGACCGTGTCGCCGGACTTAAACTTGGTGACCTCCGGGCCGACTGCCGTCACCACGCCGACGATCTCATGGCCGGGCACGACCGGATATTGGCTGTTGCCCCAGTCGTTGCGGCACTGGTGGAGGTCTGAATGGCAAATCCCGGCCCAGGTGATCCTGATCGCGACATCGTCGGGCCTGAGCGCGCGGCGCTCGATTTCCATCGGCTTCAACGGCTGGTCGGGCGCGTCGGTACCCCATGCCCGTGCTGTCGTCGGCCTCGCGGTGGCTTCGGAAGTGGTGGCCGAATCAGGTTGCGCAGTTGTCGCCATGTGAGCCTCCTATCGGGACCGGGCCAGTACCCGCCTTGCTTGAAGTAGATGAGGACGGTCGACCATTTTCCCGTCCACCGACAAAACTCCCGCCTCCGGTTCCAGTTCAAACGCCTCGATGATTGCCTGGGCGTGGGCAACCTCAGCGGGCGATGGGGTGAAGGCGACGTTGATCGGCTCGACCTGGGCAGGGTGGATGGCAAGCTTGCCGGTGAAGCCTTCCGAGGCAGCCGCGCGCGCCTCGGCGATAAGCCCGGCCTCATCCCGGAAGTCGGCGAATACACCATCGATTGGCTGGACCTCGGCGGCGACGGCGCCGGCCAGGCATAGCGAACGGGCCAGCTGGTAGGTGAAGGCCAAATCCCCTCGCCCCAAATATTTGGAGCTTGCGCCAAGTGCGGCCGATAGGTCTTCCGCGCCCCAGCTCATCGCGGCGAGGCTCGAACAGCAGTCGCGGTAGCTTAGGAGCCCAAACAGCGAGGCCGCGGTTTCGGTCACGATGGCATGGATCGGCAGGCTGCGCGGGGCGAGCGCGGCAGCCAGGTCGGCAACATCATCGCCGCATTCTGCCTTGGGCAGGACCACGCCGTCGACATCGAGTTCCTCGAGCAGGTCGAGGTCGTCGCGATGTTCGTCAGTGCCGAGCGAATTGATTCGGACCCAGCGTTGCGGCTCGTCGTCGCGACGATCAGGCAGCAGACCCAGCAATTCGCGCGCAATCGGTTTCTGGCCGGATACGACGCTGTCCTCCAGGTCGAAGATGATCGCGTCGGCCGCGCTCTCCAGCGCCTTCATCATCTTCCGGTTGCTGTCCGCCGGGACGAACAGCCAGCTGCGCGGCGATGGCGCGCTGGGGGTCATGCGGGCTTCTTCAGCAGCAGGGCGGAGCGGGTGCATTTGCACACCAGCTCGCCGCGCTGATTGAAGCTGCGATGTTCCCAGGTGACGATGCCGGCATTGGGCCGTGACTTACTCTCGCGAACTTCAAGACATTCGGTTTCACTGCGCAGCGTGTCGCCGACGAACACCGGAGCGGGGAAGATCAGCTTGTCGTAGCCGAGGTTCGCCACCAGCGTTCCGAGCGTGGTGTCCGCGACCGAGACTCCGACCATCAGGCCGAAGGTGTAGATCGAATTGACCAGCGGCTGGCCGAACTCGCTTTGCGCGGCGACCTCATGGTCTAGGTGCATCGGCTGCGGATTGTGGGTGAGGGCGGAGACCAGCACATTGTCAGTCTCGGTGACGGTGCGGGTGACCGAATGGGCGATAACATCGCCGACTTGCCACTCGTCGAAATAGCGTCCTGCCATGCGCTCGCCTTAAGCGAGCAGCGGGAAACTGCCAAGCGTCAGACGGAGCCGCGGCGGGTGAGGCGGGCCTTCAATTCGCACATGCCGATCCGGTCTACTGCTAAATCGGGCGCGGCGGAGCGAGTGACGTTGGCAATATGGCCAAGCATTTGGCCGACAATGTCTACCGTTTGCAGAGCGACCCCGTGGCGCATCACCACGCCCATATCGGCGGCAAGTTCGTCGCCCATCGCGTCGAGCATACGCCGAGCGTAATCCAGTTCCTCGGCCAGGCGAACGCGGAGATCGTCATCGGTCGGAACCAGCGCCGGATCGAGCGGCGGTGCGTCGGCGCGGCGGATCGAACGTTTGTCGCTCGCCTGGTCTGCCCGGAACTCGGCCTGGATCGCATCGCAAATCTGCTGCTCCCGGCGGAGGTGGGCGGGAGCCCCGAAATAATGTTTGCCGGTCACTTGCCCGAGCCTTCTAGTCCGGACCGCGACGCGCGACTCCGTTGAACCGGAATAGAAGGGACGGGGTTAAGGAAGGATTTTCAAATTCTTAGCCCAGCAAAATTTCCGCCGCGGCCTCAGTAATTGCGGCCCCGTCGAGGCGATATGTGGCATAGAGATCGGGTAGGCTGCCGGTCTGGCCGAAGCGCTCGACACCCAAGGGAGCGACGCGCTGGCCGAGCACGCCGCCGAGCCAGCTGAGCGATGCCGGCGCGGCGTCGCACAAGGTGACGAGCCCCGCGCCGGGCGCCAGACGCGACAGCAACTGTTCGACATGGCTCGGCTCGCGCATGCCGGACCAGCGCCCTGCCTGCGCCGCGGTCCAGCCTCGATGGAGCAGATCGGGCGATGTAACGCTGAGCAGGCCGAGGCCCGGGATGTCGGCGCTAAGTTCCTCCCACGCGGTCAGAGCCTCCGGCATCAGCGCACCCATCGCAACAATGGCCGCCTCGGAATTCGCGCCGGGCTCCTTCAGCCAATATCCGCCCCTCAGCGCGCCGTCCTTCCACCCGTCGTCGGCGCGATCGACCTGCGCGATTGAGCGAGTCGAGAGGCGGAGGTAGGTCGACTCGCCGGCAGGATCGTCGATCAGGCAGAAAGCCTCCTCGATCATCGCCGCCAGCTCGTCGGCATAGGCGGGCTCGTAATGACGGAGGCCCGGCTGGCCGAGCGCGATTAGCGGCGGGTTAATCGACTGGTGGGCGCCGCCCTCCGGCCCAAGCGTCAGGCCCGACGGGGTGGCGACCAGCAGGAAGCGGGCGTCCTGGTAACAGGCGTAGTTGAGGCTATCGAGGCCGCGGGCGATAAACGGGTCGTAGAGCGTCCCGATCGGCACCAGGCGCTCCCCGAACAAATCGCCCGACAGGCCGAGCGCCGCCAACATCAAGAAAAGATTGGATTCTGCAATCCCCAGCTCGATGTGCTGGCCTTGATTTGTAGCAGACCATTTTTGCGCGGATGGAATCTTTGCTTGTGCGAAAATATCGGCCATGTCGCGCCGCTTGAACAGGCCGCGCTGGTTCACGAAGGCGCCGAGGTTGGTCGAGACCGTGACGTCCGGCGAGGTGGTGACGATTCGGTCGGCCAGTGGATCGCCGCTCTTGGCGAGGTCGAGCAGGATCCGGCCGAACGCGGCCTGAGTCGACTGTTCCTCGCCCTGCGGGGCAGGGATCGCCGGGATCGACAATTGGCCGAAAGAACGGTCGCGCTTCTCCCTGGCGATGCGGGCGCGGTCGAGCACGGCCTCGACGCCCGGCTTCTCATTGGCGCCGATCCCGGCCAGCGGCTCCCATTCCTCGCCTTGCCTAACCCCCATTGCATCGCGCAGGGCATGCGCCTGGGTCGGGTTCATGAGGCCGGCGTGATTGTCCTTATGGCCGGCGAAGGGCAGGCCGAAGCCCTTGACTGTCCAGGCAATGAACAGGGTCGGGACGTCGTCCTGAGCGGCGTCAAAGGCGTCGACCAGGGTCTCCATGCAATGGCCGCCAAGGTCGGTCATCAAGGCACCCAGCGCGTCGTCGTCATGTGCCTTGAGGAAGGACGCGTCCTTCTTTCCGACATCCGCCTCGATCCGCGCGCGCCAGGCCGCGCCGCCCTGATAGAGGAGGGCCGAATGATCCGCATTGGGCAATGCGTCGAGCCATTCTGCAATCGCCGGATGCCTGGACAGCGCGGCGCTCAGCTTCTTGCCGTAGCGGAGCTCGACCGTGCGCCATCCACACGAACGGAAAATCTCGTCGAACCGTTCGAACATGCGGTCGGCCGAGGTCGCATCGAGGCTCTGCCGGTTATAGTCGACGATCCACCAGCAATTACGGATGTCGTGCTTATGGGCTTCGATCAGGCACTCGTAGATATTGCCTTCATCGAGCTCGGCATCGCCGATCAGTGCCACAAAGCGGCCGCGATCCTCTTCGCGCATCAGCCCGTGGGCGGTCAGATAATCCTGCACCAATGACGCGAAGGCTGTAATGGCAACGCCGAGCCCGACAGAACCGGTTGAAAAGTCGACCGGGATCTTGTCCTTGGTCCGACTGGGATAGCTTTGCATGCCGCCCAGTCCGCGGAAATTCTTCAACTGCTCGACGCTTTGGCTCCCGAGCAGATAATGGATAGCATGCAGTACGGGCCCGGCGTGCGGCTTGACCGCAACCCGGTCGTTCGGCCCCAGCGCATGGAAATAAAGTGCGGCCATGATCGCGGTCATCGAGGCGCAGCTCGCCTGATGCCCGCCGACCTTCAGGCCGTCGGCGCTCTCGCGGATATGGTTGGCGTGGTGGATCGTCCATGACGACAGGAAGCGCAGCCGGTCGTCGAGGATCCTGAGCGCGTCGATGTCGGCCGGAGTCTTCTTCAACATGCCGCCGCACTAGCGCCTGAATGGCCGCAGGCAAATGCGTTTGGGCCATCGGCAGTTGACGCTAGTTTTTTCTCAAACTAAACCGTACAGTATTGTTATGTGATTCGCGATGCAATGCGATTTCGATCGCGGCTCACGATTCCGAACAGCGGGTGGGGGCTCTCCTCCGTTGGCTGGGTCGCGCGGGGGCACGCTTGCCGTCCGCTCGCGGCTGCGTGCGTGCAATCCTTGGAAGTCAAACAGTGAGGAAAGAATGACGGTAACAGTTCAATCAAGCCGGTGCGCCGGGGCCAAACGCCGCGCCACCGCGTCAACCTTTATCATGTTCGGCATTATCGCCGGCCTGGCCGCATTCGCAGCCCAGGACGCCGAAGCGCGCGGCCCCGGCGGCGGCGGCTTCGGCGGCGGAGCCCGCGCGGGCGGGCTACAGCGCCCGTCAGGCGCCAAGCAGCGGCCAAATGCAGCTGCCGGCCAGCGTCCGGGCGGCGCCGGCCAAGGCACATTTGGCCAGGGCAACGGCAGCGGTAACACGCGCGCGACCGGCAATGGCAACACCCGCACGGCCGCAAACGGCAATACCGGTGTCGCCGGCAGCGGGAATGGCAACGGCAGTGGCAATGTCGGAAGCGGCAATGTCAACAATGGCAATGTCGGCAGCGGCAACGGCAACACCGGCGTGGTCAACAACGGCAATGTGGTCGCCGGCAATGATGTCGACGTCGACGTCAACAACGGCTGGGGTGGGGCCTATCCCTATGGCAGCGGCGCGGCCTATGCCACCGGCGTCGCGGTCGGAGCGACCACCAGCGCCGCTGTCGCCGGCTCCTATTACGCGACCCTGCCTGCCGGATGCTCGCCTTATTATTATGGCTCGTATCGCTACTATAGCTGCGGCGGCACCTGGTATCAGCAGCAGGCCCAGGGCAGCAGCACGGTCTATGTGGTCGTCTCTGACCCGACCAAGAAATAGGCTCAGCTAATGTAAGGGGTCCCGCATCTAACCCGGTGCGGGACCTAGGCTGCGATGCTGTCTTCGCGCTCGGCGTCGAAGCGCGCCTGCGCCTCGTGGATCGTCTCAATATTGTCCGTTGCCCAGTTGGCGAGGCCGCAAATCGGCTTCAGCAGCGACTGGCCGAGATCGGTCAGTTCATAGTCGACGCGTGGCGGAATCGATGGGGTGACGGTCCGGCTGACCAGCCCGTCACGCTCGAGGTTGCGCAAGGTCAGCGTCAGCATGCGCTGCGACACGCTCGGGATCTCGCGCCGCAGTTCATTGAACCGCTTGGGCCCCTCGCCGAGCGTTTGGACCACCAAGACGGTCCATTTGTCGCCGATCCGGGCCAGCAAGGTGCTGATCGTCCTGCATACCGGGCTGGTTGGGTCTTTCATCTCTCGCTCCAGTTACATGCCTGATACCGCGGCACAAATTTGTTTCGTGAACACAAAAAAGTGCCTTCTTGCGGCGTTTTCATGGGTAGTTATTTAAAGTGTCCCGGTAACAAATCAATACCAAGGACAGAATAATGACCATCCTCAAGATCGACAGCAGCATCAATGGCGAAAACAGCGCCAGCCGTTCGCTCACCGACTCGATCGTCGGTCAGCTCAGGGCCTCCAACTGGGGCGAGCAGCTCGTCACCCGCGACCTGGTCGCGAACCCGCTCCCGCACCTGACCTTCGAAGCATTTGCCGACACCAGCGTGCTCGACGAATTCCTAGCCGCCGACATCGTAGTGATCGGCGCGCCGATGTACAATTTCACCGTGCCGAGCCAGCTCAAGGCCTGGATCGACCGCATCGCCATTGCCGGCAAGACCTTCCACTACACCGCAAATGGTCCGGAAGGGCTGGTCAAGGACAAGCGCGTCATCGTCGCGCTGGCCCGCGGCGGCTTCTACGGCGAAGGCTCGCCGGCTGCCCCGCTCGAGCATCTCGAGACCTATCTCAGGGGCGTGTTCAACTTCATCGGCGTGGAGCCACAATTCGTCTACGCCGACGGCCTCGCCGTCAGCGCCGAGCATCGCGACACGGCGCTAAAGAGCGCTCTGATCGAAGTGGAGCGCCTCGCCGCCTAACCGACAGGGCGCTTGGGAAGCCGGCTTGCCCCCATGCCGGCCCCCGCTGTGCCGGCCCAACACATCCCGCCGGCCGGCACCGGCGCCTGCCCCGGCTCCCCGCCCCCGAGGGGAGCCGGGGCATCCCCTCAAACCCGGAGTTTCTACATGGTCAGCCTCACCCCTGTTCTCGCCGATGATGGCGAGATTGCACGGTCGAAATCGGCGAGCGACACGCTCGCCCTCGTCGGTCGAATCCTGATTGCCGCGATTTTCCTGCTGTCAGGCGTGTCAAAGGTGACTCAGCCTGCAGCCACAATTGGATATATCGCCTCGGCCGGTTTGCCGATTCCTTCGCTTGCGTTTGCCGGCGCCGTGCTCGCGGAACTTGGGGGCGGCATCGCCCTTGTCCTGGGCTACCGCACGCGCCTTGTCGCCCTGGCGCTTGCGCTGTTTTCGATCCTCGCGGCTCTGGCCTTCCATTCGTCTCTCTCCGACCAGAACCAGTTCATCCATTTCTTCAAGAATCTGGCGATGGCCGGCGGCTTGCTGCAAGTGGCGGCGCTCGGCGCCGGCCGGTTCAGCCTCGACGCGCGGCGCGCCTGACTGTTTGACGTCCAACCGGCCGGGGCGCACGTCCTTCCCTGCGCGCGCCCCGGCCCACGCGCCCTACAAGAATTACGTTGATTCCTGATCGTTAGTCCGGATTCTACCCGTCGCTCGGATGTATGTTGAGCAAAGGGGGGAAGTAAAATGGACGACAATGAAGCTGCTCACGCCAATTGGCGGGTGCGCTGGAGCAATACGCTCGATCGCATAGAGTCGGTGTACCTACGGATATTGCGTGCCGCGGTTCTGCTTGTCGCAACCGGCTTGATCGCGATCGCGATTTGGCTGGGCGCCAGTGGTCTCATCAAGCTGTCGCGATCTCCGGAATCCGTTATTGAGAAGGAAGCGACCGTTAGTGCGGACGATTTGGTCAATGCTCCGATTATCGAGGAACCAACCCCCGCAGAAACGGAAGGCCGGGATCCGGTTCCGAGCGCTGCGACGCGCAGCGCCTATCGTGATCGGCTCAATCGCTATTTTGAAATCTACAGAACGCGGTTTGAGCCCTTCCGCCAGGCCGATGACAAGCAACTGTCCCGCGACGAGTTTGATGATCAATATTTGAAGACGAACGATCGCGCGATGTCCGTTGCACGCGGCAGTTTGAATGAGGAGGCTGATCTCGCCGAGTTGGACCGGCTGATTGCAGTGGTTGGCGAAGCTTCGGCAAGCGCCAAGACGGTCGAATCGCTCAACAGATACAAGGCGGCAAGAAAGGTTCAGGTCCGCAAAGCCGTCGAAAAATTCAGGACGGAATTGCGGCAAGGTTGGGATAGCGACAGCACCGCCTGCGACGACTGGTACTATAGGCCGTACGGATGTCCCGCCGTTCGCACCGTAACAGTGCCATATACCGAGCAGACTATGGTGATGGAGTACCCCAAGGGGACAAGATCACACGCGGCCATCTTCAATGCCTATCATCAGCGTTACAACGAGCTACTGTCCGACCGTCGAACGGAAAATGCCTCCCAGGCCGATTCCGAGCGGCAGTCGATTATCGAAGGTAAGTTGATCGGTGGCGCCGCCATTTGGACCGCCGTGCAGATTGCCAGCGGCTTTCTCGTTCTGATGTTCTTCTTCTTGCTGATCGCCATCGAACGGCACCAGCGAAAGCAGGCAATCAGTGGTGCTGTCGTGAATTGATCAATGGCTACGGGAGCAGGCTCTGGCGCTCGCCCCCGTAGCCCGTGGCGCAAATATTGATGTGGATGCTTAGGCGCTGAGCAACCTGATCGGGTTCTCGATGTAACCCTTCATGGTCTGCATGAAGCTGGCCGCGTCCCAGCCGTCGACCACGCGGTGATCGCAGGACAGCGACAGGTTCATCAGCTTGCGCGCCTCCAGCTCGCCGTCGACAATCACCGGCATTTCGCGGACCTTGTTGACGGCGATGATCGCCACCTCCGGCCGGTTGATCACGGGGGTCGAGGTGACGCCGCCCATCGGTCCCAGGCTAGAGAGGGTGATCGACGATCCGCTCAATTCCTCGCGGGTTGCCTTGCCGGTTCGCGCCGCGTCGGCCAGCCGCAGGATTTCGCGCGCCAGCTGCCACACGCTCTTGTTCTGAGCATCGCGGATCACCGCAACCATCAGTCCGTTCGGGGTCTGCGTCGCCATGCCGAGGTTCAGCGCGCCGTGGCGGGTGATGACCCCTGCGTCGTCATCGAATGTGGCATTGAGCATAGGCCAATCGGCCAGCGCCTTGCCCATCGCGGTGATGAGGAAGGGCAGCACGGTCAGCTTGGGATTGTCGCCCCGATCCTTGTTCATCATCGCCCGCGTGTCTTCGAGAGCGGTGACGTCGAACTCCTCGACCAAGGTGAAGTGCGGGATGCGGCGCTTTGCCTCCTGCATATTCTCGGCGATCTTGCGGCGAAGGCCGACCACCTTGATCGTCTCGTCGGCACGCGGAGCCGCGCCGCGGCCCGACACGCTGCCACCCTGGTAGAGCAGGTAAGCATCCAGGTCGGCGTGACGGATGCGATCGCTGCTTGTTTTTACCTGCGACAGGTCGATGCCGAGGTCGCGGGCACGCTGGCGTACGGCCGGTGAGGCAAGCACCTTCGCATCATGTGCAACGGGCGCAGGTTCCGGCTTGGGCTCTGCCTTCGGCGCCGCCTTTGCCTCCGGCTCCGGCGCAACCGCCATCACCGGAATCGCCTTTTCCTGTTCCTTGGTCGGTGGCTCGACGCCATCGGCCAGCGGCTGCTCTTCCTTGACCGCAGGCGCAGTCTCTGCCTTGGCCGCAGGCGCATCGTCGGCCGTCTCGATCTCGATCAGCACGGAGCCGATGGCGATCTGGTCGCCGACCTCGCCGGCGAGCATCTTGACCACACCCGCGACCGGCGACTCCATCTCAACCGTGGCCTTATCGGTCATCATGTCGGCGAGCTGCTGGTCTTCCTCGACCTTGTCGCCGATCTTGACGTGCCAGGCGACAATCTCGGCCTCGGCAATGCCCTCGCCAATGTCAGGCAGCTTGAACTGAAAGAGACCCAATTATGCCTCCATGACTTGCTTGAGCGCGTTCTTCATGCGGATCGGGCCCGGGAAATAGATCCACTCATAGGCGTGCGGATAGGGCGTGTCCCATCCGGTCACGCGGCCGACCGGCGCTTCCAGGTGATAGAAGCAGCGCTCCTGCACCAGGGTCGCCAGCTCGGCGCCGAAGCCGCTGGTCTTGGTCGCTTCCTGGACGATCAGGCAGCGGCCGGTTTTCTTGACGCTTTCCTCGATCGTCTCGATGTCGAGCGGGACGAGCGTGCGAAGGTCGATCACCTCGGCGTCGATGCCATTTTCCTCTACCGCCGCCAGCGCGACATGGACCATGGTGCCATAGGTCAGCACGGTCAGTGCCTCGCCCTCTCGGACCACGCTCGCCTTGCCCAGCGGCACATTGTAATAGCCGTCGGGAACCTCAGAGAGGCCATGCTTCGACCAGGGCTTAACCGGTCGGTCGTGGTGGCCGTCGAACGGACCGTTATAGATGCGCTTGGGCTCGAAGAAGACCACCGGGTCCGGGTCCTCGATCGCCGATATCAGCAGGCCCTTGGCGTCATAGGGGTTGGACGGAATGACGACCTTGAGCCCGGCGACATGGGTGAACAGCGCCTCAGGCGACTGGCTGTGCGTCTGGCCGCCGAAGATGCCGCCGCCATAGGGCGAACGGATGACCATCGGCATGGTCCATTCACCGGCGGTGCGATAGCGGATGCGAGCCACCTCGCTGACGATCTGGTCGTAGCCGGGATAGATGTAATCGGCGAACTGGATTTCGATGACGGGTTTGAGGCCATAGGCGGCCATGCCGACCGCAGTGCCGACGATCCCGCCTTCGGAAATCGGCGCATCGAAGCAGCGGGTCTTGCCGAACTGCTTTTGCAGCCCCGCCGTCGCGCGGAACACGCCGCCAAAGAAGCCGACGTCCTCGCCGAACACGACGATGTCCGGGTCGCGTTCCATCATCACGCGGTGGGCGTCGTTGATCGACTCGATCATGTTGCGCGTGGTCATTTCGGCTCATGCCCCAGATATTCGCGAGCCTCGGCCAGCGACTGTTCGCATTGCTCGGCCAGATGCCACGGCGTGTCTTGATAGACGTCGTGGAACATCGACGGGATATTGTCGAAGCCCTGCTGCGGCAGGGTGCCGACCGCCTCGGCTTCCTTCTGCGCAGCGCGCACCATGGCGTCGAGCTCCTTGTCGAGCTCAGCGTCGCGGATATCGTCCCACTCCCCGCGCGCGATCAGGTGTGCCTTCAAGCGTTCGATCGGGTCGCCCAGCGGCCATTCCTCGGCCTCGCCCTTGGCGCGGTAGCCAGTCGGGTCGTCGGACGTCGAATGCCCCTCCGCGCGATAGGTGAAGAATTCGATCAAGGTCGGGCCCTTGTTGGTCCGTGCCCGTTCCGACGCCCATTTGACCGCGGCATAGACCGCCAGTGCGTCATTGCCGTCGACGCGCAGGCCCGCGATTCCATAACCGACCGCCCGGGAGGCAAAGGTCGCCTGCTCGGCCCCGGCAATGCCGGAAAAGCTGGAGATGGCCCACTGGTTGTTGACCACCGCCAGGATCACCGGCGCCTGGTAGACCGCGGCGAAGGTCATCGCCGAATGGAAGTCGCCCTCGGCCGTCGCGCCGTCGCCGATCCAGCCCATGCAGATGCGGCTGTCGCCCTTGATTGCGGACGCCATCGCCCAGCCGACCGCTTGCGGATATTGGGTGCCGAGATTGCCCGAAATCGAGAAGAAACCGTGCTTCTTGTCGGAATACATGATCGGCAGCTGGCGACCGTGGAGTGGGTCGCCGGCATTAGAATAGATCTGGCACATCATCGTCTTCAAGGGATAGCCGCGCGACACGAGCAGCCCCTGCTGGCGATAGGTGGGGAAGTGCATGTCCTCCGGATCCATCGCCGTCGCCGCAGCCACCGCGATCGCCTCTTCTCCGGTGCACTTCATGTAGAAGCTGGTCTTGCCCTGCCGCTGGGCGCGGTACATGCGGTCGTCGAAGACGCGGACCGTCTTCATGTCCGTCAGCATCTTCTTGAGTGTGTCGGCGTCGAGCTTGGGATCCCACGGGCCCACCGCCTTGCCATTCTCGTCGAGCACCCGGACCAGGTGGGTGCAGAGCGGGAAGGTCTCTTCGGCGTCGACCGCAACATCCGGGCGCGGAGCTTCTCCAGCCGCGGGTACCTTGATCGTGGAGAAGTCGGGCGTGTCGCCAGGCCTGAACGGCGGCTCGGGCACATGCAGCGCCAGCGCCGGCCGGTTGCGGCGATTGTCGGGTTTATCGCTCATCGCCGGTCCGCTTAGTGCGGTGCGCGGTTTGGGGCAACTGACTCAGCGACGTTGCAGTTCGAACCGCTTAACGATGCGGACGACGAGGGATGGACGGCCGTCAGTTTCAGCCGGTGACTGCGCGCTCGCTTCGGCGCGACGCCGGCAGGCGCCGCGGCGCTTGCGTGATCGGCTGAACTGACCGGTCAGTGACGTGCCACTGCGCTTGGGTGGCGGCGGGCAGCGTGACGTGGATCGCCGCCAGCGCCAGCATCGCCACCGCGGCATGGCCAGCGAGCAGCGAGGGCCGGGTGAGGTGAGTCGTCGTCATTCACCGCATTTGCGCCCGGGGAGGTAAAAACCGGCTTAAGCATTCCGCCGCATAAAGCCCCAAAGCGGACCCAAATCCGGCCGGCTAGCGCCTCACCCTCTGCGGTGGGGCGAAATTGACCCGCGCCACTTCCCCGATCGAGCCGCCGCGCGCCAGGCGACCCTCGACCAGCTCATAGCCCATCAGCGCGAACACCCGATTTCCGATGAAGATCGGCCGGGCGTTGCCGTACCAGTCAACGCAGCTGGCGACGCAGGCGTCGTCGACCGCGCCCCTGGGATCGGCGTCCAAGCGCCCGGCCATGTCGAACAGGCGGTTATCGCGGCGGAGGAACAGGATCGACGAGCCGGAGCCGAGGAAGCGGGCATATTGCGATTGCAACTGGGTGGTGATCGGCAGGCCGAGCACGCCGGACGAACCGTCAACATTGTCCGGCCGGAAGAAGAAGGCCTGGCTGCGGTTCTCGCCCTGTTGCGCGGCGGGGAAGGTGAAGCTGTTGCCGACCCTGGCCATCGGCCGGCGGAGGTCGACCGCGGTGAAGGTCAGGCCGCCGCGCGGATCGTTGCCGATGACGACCCCATCCTCGACCAGCTGATCAAGCCGCTCGACCGCATGGTTCAGCTTCAATTGCGCGACCGGCCCGCCGCGCAGTCCCGCAGCAACCAGGGTCGCTGTCTGGCCGCCTTCATAACCATGGCCGCCGTAAAGGATGTGATTGTTGACGAAGCGGTTCTGGAAATTCCACGCGTCCGCGCCAACCGACGGCAATTGGCGATAGCGCGAGCGGGGCGCGGTGCGACTGCCGTCGCCCATCCACGCGATCGGCACCGACAACAGGGCCACATCGCCGCTGCTTTCCTCGCTGTTCCACATCCAGTCGCCGCCACCGTCGCGCCGCAGGAGCACATCGACCAGGCCGAGCCGCGAATCCTCGCGGAAGCTGAACTGGTCGGTCGGCTGGCCCCTCGCACCGATCGCCGAGGGCCTCTCGATCCCGTCGAGCGGCATGCGATAGAGCCAGCTCTGGGCCTTGCCGCGGTCGCCGGCACGCCAGGAGCCACCGTCGCTGACCCACAGGTACACCGCGGTCGGGCTCACATAGAAAGTGTGGCTGGCGGGGCCGAGCACGGCGGTCGCCTTGCAGTCCATCACCGGCGCGGTGAGGTTACAGTCCATCACGCTGTGCAAGGTGTCGAGCTCTGCTTCCTCATCGTCGCGCTGCGAGGGGACGATATAGACATCGCGCGCCCTGGCGATGCGGTTGAACACCGGCTTGCGGTCTTTCTCCCATCGGCTGACGGCAGGAAATCCGGCGAACGGGTCACCGCCCCACCAGCCGAGATAAAGCGGCGTGTAATAGACCAGCCGGTTGCCGATCAGCCGCGAGGCATAGTTGCGCGACGAGTAATAGTCGTTGGAGCGGAGGTGGTAGGCATCGTCGAACCGCAGGCGGCCGTCGGGTGACAGGCGGAAGCGGTTCACCTCCGTCCCGCCGCGGGCATAGCTGTACCCGATGACGATCACCCGGTCGCCGCTGATCAGCATCTCGTCATACCAGTCGCCGCCGCCGCTGATTCCGGGCGGGAAGGCGTTGATATGGTCAATCGGCCGCATCTGCCCGCCGGCGATCGAAACGGTGAATAGCCGTCCACGGCGGAGGATGACGAGCAGATCGCCACGCTTCTTGACGATCCCGCCCTCGTCGACATCGGCTTCCTGGGTATTGGTGATGCGATCGGACTTGGCCATGCCGGAGACCGACATGTCCGCTGACGCGGCCTCCGCCGCGGGAGGCGGTGCCGGAGCATATTGAACGCTGGGCAGCGCGACATTCTCGTTACGCCGCCTTTCGGCAGCGTCGCGGCGCTTCTTGAGGAATGCGAGGAGATCGGCGTCGGACCTGAAGGCAGCCAGGCTGCCGCTGGCGCGGAGCGATCCTGCCTCGCCTTGCAGCGCAACCGCCTCCTGCTCCGGTGCGCAGGCCAATCCAGTGATACCGCCCACCAGTGCCAAAGCCAGCGCCGCAATGCGCCCTCGAGACCTATCACGCCAATTCGCCATGACTGCCTCCTATGCAATGTGATATCATCACATCATAGCAACGCCTTCGTGTCAATCCGGAAGAGGCGCGTTGGGCAATGAACCGGCGGTGAAGGCAGCGTCAGTCCTCGGAATGCGCATCCTTCGGCAGGCCAACCGCCGCCCCCGCCGTAAACGCGCCGCCCGCCTGCTCGTTGAACCAGAAGGGCTTGAAGCCGCCCTGGCCGCCGGCGACGATTTGCAGGTTGGAGTCGAACAACCTCCCGCCGACCATCGTCATCGCAACATGGTCCGAGTTGCGGATATTCTCGAGCGGGTTGTCGTCGAGCACGACGAGGTCGGCCAGCTTGCCCGGCTCGAGGCTGCCCAGATCCTTGTCGAGTCCGAGCGCCCGAGCTGGATTGATGGTGCCGGTCCGCAGCACGTCCATCGGCTTCATGCCGCCCAGCGCAAAGCTCCACAGGTCCCAATGCGCGCCAAGCCCCTCGCGCTGGCCATGCGCGCCGATCGACACCGGAATGCCGAGCTCCGAAACCTGCCGGGCGACGATTGAGTTGGAGATGATGTTATCCTCTTCGGGCGGGTTCATCACCGGCCGGCGGGAGCGAGCATCGATCAGCGGCCGCGGCGTCCATTTGGCGAGGATCGGCTCGTTCCAGACCTGAGTATGCTGGTACCAGTAATTCTCGCCGAACGGACCGCCATAAGTGACCACCATGGTCGGCGTGTAGGCCGTGCCGCTGCCGCGCCAGAACTGCAGCACATCGTCATAGATATTGGCGACGGGTAGCGAATGCTCGATCGTGGTGTGCCCGTCGGCGATCATCGTCATATTCATTTCGAACAAGGAGCCGCCTTCCGGCACCACTTCCATGCCGACCTGCCGCGCTGCTTCGATGATCATCTGGCGCTGCTCGCGCCGTGGCTGGTTGTAGCTCTTGACCGACCAGGCGCCCGAATTCTTGAGCCGGCGCAAATGCGAAAGCGCGTCGTCCAGGCTGTTGACCTCGACCGTGAAGGGCGTGGTCGCGCCGTAGAGAATGGTACCGGTCGAGAAGATGCGGGGACCGAGGATCTTGCCCGCCTTTTGATATTCGGACGCGGCGAAGATCTCGAACGTGTCGTTCGACGGATCGTGGACGGTGGTGACGCCATAGGCCAGCGCCGCAGCGTGGAACCAGTTCTGCTTGGGAATGATCAGCTCATTTCCCATCGATCCGTGCCAATGGGCATCGATCAGGCCGGGGATGATCGTCTTGCCGCTGACATCGATGGTGCGGGTTCCTGCCGGATAACTGATCGAGGCGGTCGGTCCGACGGCGGCGATCCGGTCGCCTTCGATCAGGATGGTGCCGTTCTCGATCACATCGTCGCCGTGCATGGTGACGATCCGCGCGCCGGTCAGTGCGATGCTGCCCGAAGGCTTCACCTGGTTGGCGGTGACGCCTAGCTCCGCGACCAGCGGGGCGGCGCCCAGCTTTCCGCCGGCAAAGGCGCCGGACGTGCCAAGGCTGAGTCCGTACAGATTCGGTCCCTGGCTCCAGTAGAGCGTGCGGCCGTCGCCAGAGAAATGGATCCAGTCGCCGGCATCGGCGCTAACCTTCGACTGCGGCAGCGACTTGCCATCCGGCGAAATGTCGATCGACCGGCCGGACCGCACGAACGGCATGACATAGGCCTGGTAGCGTTCGGTCCAGGCGACGAACTGCTCGTCCGGTGACAAAGCGAAATCGTTGGCGTTCTGGGAGATGAGGTGCGTGACCTCGTCCGTCCCCGCCACCGACACCGACTTGAGTAGCCGCTTGTCTTCATCGCCGTCGGCGGTGAAGAAGATGCGGTCGTTGGTCGCGCCGAACATCGGCTGGGTGCCCTTCTTGGCCACCCGCTTCGGCGCCCCGCCCGCGACAGGCACGACATATAGTCCGGGATCACGGCTGTAGAGCGGCGTGGTAAGGAAGCCGTCGCTCGACTTGCGATAGGTGATGAGCTTGCCGTCGGGCGAGAATGCCGGCTCGACATAATGGCCCGGTTCCGGTGTGACGATGCGGCCCTCGCCGCCGCCGACGGGGACGACCTTGACCTGTCCGGCCTTGTCGTCGTCCCACGCCACATAAGCGATCTGGCGCCCATCGCGGGAGAAGGTTGGATAGCTTTCGAAATCGTCGCCGCGGGTTAGCCGCCTGGGGTTGCTGCCGTCCGCGCCCGCGATCCACAAATTGCCCAGCGCCTCATAGACGATGCGCGACCCGTCCGGGCTTTTCTGGGTAAAGCGCACCATCTTGGTCTTGAAGCTGGCCGGCGCGACATCCTTCTGCTGGCGCACCGCATCTTCGACGAAGCGAGTGCCGGCGACATGGAATGGGATTTCGCTGACCTGCCGCGACGCGACATCGACGCGGTGGATGCCGCCCTTGGCCCAGAAGACAATCGACTTCGAATCCGGCGTCCAGCTCATGCCCGGATAGACGCCCTGGATCGCCCAGGTCTCCTGCATGTCGCGGTCGAGCATGTCGGTAAGCGGAGTGATGCGGCCGGACGCCAGGTCTATCAGCATCACGGTCGATTTGTATCGGACGCGGCGGATGAAGGCCAAGCTTTTGCCGTCGGGCGATGGGGTGGGGCGGATGGCGCCGCCGGGTCCATCGACCAGGGTCTCGATCTCGCCAGTCTGCCGGTCCAGTCGCTGGATCACATAGATTTGGCCGTTGACGTCCTTCGAGTACTGGAAGGTCTCGCCGGGCGTCGCGTCGTCGGAGAAATAAAGGTAGCGGCCGTCGGGCGAAAAGACGGGCTCATTGGTGTCCTTCTGCTTGGTGCGCGCCTTGGTCATTTGCACGCCGCCACCCTTAGCGTTGCCGGTGCGATGGTAGAGCCACATCTCGCCCGCGCCGAGGGAGCGCGACGAGGTGAAATGCTTTCGGGCGACGATGAAGTTGCCGTCCGGCGACCAGTCGGCCTGATTGAGCAGGCGGAAGTCTTCCTTGGTGACCTGGCGCGGGTTCGATCCGTCGCGGCGGACGGCCCAGATATTGTCGCCGCCGCCGCGGTCCGAAGTGAAGGCGATCTCCTGCCCGTCGGGTGAATAGCGCGGCTGCATTTCCCATGCGTTGCCGGTCAGGATCGCCTGCGCCTCGCCGCCCTCGATCGGCAGGACATAGATGTCGCCCAGCAGGTCGAAGGCGACCTCTCGGCCGTCGGGGGAGACGTCGAGCGACATCCAGGTGCCGGTGCGGGTGTCGATCGGCACGTCGCGTCCCGGCGCGTGGCGCGCGTTGACGTCCCATTTTTGGTCCTTCTGGCCCTCGGTGCCGGGGGCCGGGGCGATGCCCTTCGGCTGGTCCTGGGTGAGCGGCTGCGCCTGGCCGGGCTGTGGCGGTGGCGGAGCCACGGGCGGTGTCGGCGCCGGCTGGGCGACGGCGGTCGCCGCCGCCGCGAACAGGGAGCATGAGATAAGGAGCGAAATATGGCGCATGACGAAACCCCACCGGCTTGAAATTGCGCGGGACTTTAGGACGTTGCGAAACGATGACAACGTGGCGCGACCGCCGTTCGTCGAAAGCCAGTTGTTCCCCGGCGAAGGCCGGGGCCCAGTCATCGCAAGCGGAGCGCAGCGATATTCGGCGCAGCCAATTGAATTCGGCCCTTCGGGCGTCTGGGCCACTGCCTGCGCAGGGGAACGGCCGGTTCGTTGACGCCAACGGCCTTGCGAGGCTAGGGCGCGCCCATGTCTGACGAGAAGAAGCCGCTACCCGACCGCCTGTCGCTCGACCCCCGCAGCCCGCACTTCGACCAAGAAGTGCTGCTTAATGGCGTCGGCATCCGCTTCAACGGCCAGGAAAAGACCAACGTCGAGGAATATTGCATCTCCGAAGGCTGGATCCGCATGGCCGTCGGCCGCAGCCGCGACCGGCACGGTAACCCGATGACGATCAAGATGTCGGGTAAAGTCGAGCCCTATTATGAGGCCAGAGACGAACCCGCGGCTGACGCTGAGTAAGTCTTAAGCCGCGCGCAACTGCGACAGGAATTCGTCAGTCGCGGACTTGAGCCCCTGTGCGATCTTTGTGAGGCCGGTGGCCGAAGCCTGTATCTCATCCGAGAATTGAACAGCCTCGCCGGCGGCCTTGGCGACCTCGCCGACCCGCTGCGCAATTTGAGTTGCGCCGGCGGCGCTGTCGACCGCGCTCTGTTCGATCAGAGTGGCGACGCTCGACTGGTCGCCGATGACGGAGCGCATCTTGGTTGCGGCCTGCTCCAGCTCTGTCATGGCGCGCGACACCTGGCCGATCACATCGTCGGCCTGCGCGGCGCCGCTGCTGATGCCGGAGACGATCTCCGTGATCTGACCGGTTGCGTCATGCGCCTGGCTCGCCAGCGCCTTCACTTCCGCGGCGACCACGCCGAACCCGCGGCCGGCGTCACCGGCCCGGGCGGCCTCGATCGTGGCATTCAAGGCCAGCATGTTGGTCTGCGAGGCGACGCCCTTAATCAGGCCGACGAAGGCATCGATATTGACCGCCCGTTCGGCCAATGCGCGGATGACTTCCTCGCCGGTTTGTGAGGCGCCGCGCGCGGCAATGCCAAGCTCGGCTTGGCGGTCTGCGGTGGCGGCGATGCGGAGGATCGATTTCGAAAGGTCGCTGACGCTGGCCGACACGCGCATCGCGCTCTCAGATGCATTCTCCGCGTCGCGGGCGGCGCTGGCAGATTGCTCACCGGCATCATGGGCGAAGCGATGCATGCTGCCGGCGGCATTTTCCAGCTGTTCCGCAGCCGAACCCACCGACTGGACGATCTTGGCGACCGAGCTTTCGAACGCGCTGGCCAGCGCCAGAAGCTCATCGCGGCGGGCGTCGGCCATGCCGCGCCGCTCGATCTCCATGCGCTTTTCGCGCTCGGTCTCGACCTGTTCCAGGGCAACGCGCGCTGTCTCGAGCGCTTCCTTGGTTGATTGGGCGAGGGCTTTGGCTTCCTCCGCGGAACCGTCGCTGGCGGCGCGGGCTTCGGACTGCTCGACGAACAGCTTGCCCATATGGACCATCATCGGGCCGAGCACGCCCAGCACCATCGATACCGCCAGCGCATGGACCATGACCCGGACAAATTCGCCCGAGCCGATGAACACCCATTCGGGCGCGATATAGCTCAAGAGCAAATGGTGGACGGCGGTCACCCCGACGGCGACGGCGATCGGCTTCCAGTCGCAGACCAAGGTCAGCGTGGCCAGGCCGACGAAAAAGAACATATGCCCTTCCATCTGCCAGGGGTGGCCCTGCAGCATGTAGACCAGCAGCGCGGGATGAACCGCGGCCATGATTCCGAATGCGGTTCCCGCCGCGGCGTCATAGCGCTCGCGCAGCGCATAATAGGTTGGGACAAGGTTGATCGCGGCAGAGAATGCCACTGGCACCATCTCATGGTGAAAGTCGAACAACAGTGAAAGGAGCAGCAATGCGGCCGTTGATACCCACCCCACCATGGTGAGCATCAAGACGCCCCGGATGCGCAGCCTGTTAAGCTCGTTCATAGCCTTTGCGGCTCCCCCAAATCACCCACTCGAGCACAGGGCGGCCGGAGCCGCCAACACCATCACCCTTTGAGCCCTGAAGCTCGACAATTGCTCGCGGTCCCCGTCGACCACCCAGGAGCCGGGCAGCGGCCCGGCCCTGAGCGGCGTCGCCGACGCGGCCTCGATGGCGGCCCGGCTGACCGTCCGTCCGTCCAGGGGCACCAGTAGCATCCGGCCGTGTGCGGGAGGCGCGAAGGCGACAACCGCAAAGGCCAGCATGGCGAGTACCAGCTGGACGACGATCAGGCCGAATTTGCCGAGCGCCACCTGCATGCGTCGAACCTATCCTTAACTGGTAAACGGGCCGTTAAATCCGCGGGTTTAACGCCATTGTGGCTAGGATAATTCCGGACCGCGGAAATGGCGCGTGGGGCCGGTTGGCCGATTGTCCCAACTGGTGGTGGGAAAATCCGCCAATCTTTCCGGCTCCTGAACCAATCCATGCAAGAATTTGGCAGAAATCTACAATTGGCACGGCTCTTGTAGAGAATGGGTCACGGATCGACGACAAGGCTCAACGGTCCGTGAAAAAGGGAGATTGGACCATGTCCGGTTTGAAGATTGAACGTCAACTGATCGCCGCCTTCGCCGCGCTGCTCATGAGCACGATTGCGGTGGGCGCAGCGGTTGCCCCGGCCCAGGTTTCGGCCACCTCACTGGAAGTTGTTACCTATGCCTGAATTTGAACCGATCGAGGCCCGTCCGGCCATCCGCATCCCGCGGCAGACCGAAGCAGGTCAAGAGACGACGATCCGTCTCGCGCCGCTCAGCGGCATCCTGTCGGGCCCGATCTTCACCCGTACCCGGGACATCATCGCGGCGAACATGTCGGAATTGCTCGACCGGTCGGAAGACCCGGCCCGCATGATCCGCATGATCATCAACGAGATGGAAGAAACATTGGTCGAGGTGCGCGCCACCGCCGCCCGCTCGATCGCCGACATCAAGGAAATGCGCCGCGCCTGCAACCGCCTCGACGACCTGCAATATGGCTGGACCGAGAAGGCCGGGCTGGCGCTGGAAAAGGGCCGCGAGGACCTAGCCCGCGCCGCGCTGGGCGAGAAGCAGAAGGCGGCCGAGATGGCCGAGGGCCTGCACGCCGAGATCAGCCAGATCGAGCAGGTGCTGCGCGGCTATGAAGCCGATATCGCAAGGCTCCAGGCCAAGCTGGCCGAAGCCCGCGCCCGCCAGAATTCGATCGCCAGCCGGATGGAGAGCGCGATAACCCGCGCCCGCACCAGCGAGCTGCTGCACGGCAGCAAGACCGAGGAGGCGTTCGCCAAGTTCGAGCTCCTCGAGCGCCGCGCCGACTTCGCCGAAGGCCGCGCCGATGCGCTGGCACTCACTGGGCCGAAGAGCCTGGAAGAAGAGATTGCCGAGCTTCGCGGCGCCGAAACGGTCGATGCCGAACTCGAAGCCATGAAGGCCGCCCTGTCGGCGAAGAAGTGAAGGTAAAGGAAAAAGGGAATGTCTGACCGCTATTCGCTCAATCGCCGCGACAAGAAACTGGCCGGCGTCTGCTCGACCATCGGCGATGTCTTCAACATCGACCCGACCTTCGTCCGCTTGGGCTTCGTCGCTGCCGCCATCTTCATCAGCTGGAAGCTGGCCCTCATGGCCTACATCGGCGCGGGCCTCTACTTCCACATCCAGAAGAACAAGGCGCGCCGCTTTGCCGACCGCCCGTCGGACTTCGAGCGCATGGCCGACATCGGCCGGGGCCGCAGCTCGGTCCACGACATGCGGACCCAGCTCGATGTCAACGACCGCCGGATGATGGCGATCGACCATCACCTGAACAGCCAGAATGACGAATTGGCGCGCGAGATCGAAGCGCTGAGGGAGGAGAAATAATGGAACCGCTTTCCGTCGCACTGGTCGGCGCCAGCATCCTCCTTGCGATCGGCCTGGCATGCGTTGCGGGCCTCAAGGGTTGGCAGGCCTGGCTTGATTTCAAGCGGCTCGAATTGGCCAGCCAAACCGGCGATCATGGGCTTCCGCCCGCCACCGGCCGGATCGAATTGGCGGACCTCAAGGAACGGGTCCGCAAGCTGGAAGCCATCGCCGCCGGCATCGACCTATAAAGCCTAACCGGGACGACATGTCGTGCTCGGATGTCCCCCGGATATCCCGCACACTCCATTCCCCACCCCGTCCCGCAACTGGGCCGCCTGCCAACCGTCACCGGCAGGCGGCCCTTTTCTTTGGTGCGCCAATGGAGGCTTAGGGTGGCAAGAGGACATTTGCCTCAGCCCCGGCACCCAACCGATCAGGACTGACCCAGGTCGCTCAGCAGGCCGGTGAACCATGGCACCGAGACGTCGAACGCCTTGCCGCCCGCGATCCGCTCGAACTCGATCGCCCGCAGCTCGTCGCCCCGCTCCTCGTCATGACCCACCACCCCGGACTCGCCCCGCAGCGCCGCGTCCACCGCATACGTCGTGCAGTCCCGGATCAGCGCGAGGTCGGCCTCGTTCGCGGGGGCCGAGCGCGCGAAGTAGCCGCTCTTTTGGACCAGCACCTTCTCGGCGCGCAGCTCGGAGGCGAACTGGCTCGCGAACCACTGGCCCACGTTGATCGTGTCGAGCTGGACGTGGCCGAACGGGTCGCGCGGCACGTCCTCGCCCGCCGCCTCCATCGCGGCGACGATCTCCCGCGCGCCGGCGCCTTCGGAGATGAACAGGTTGACGCTGCTGTGCTGTTCCATGACCTGCCGCAGCCGCTTGGCCTCCTCGGCGATGTCGAACGGACGTTCCGGCACGTAGACGCCGTGGACATCCCAACGGGCGGCGGAGTTCTCCAGCCACTCGGCGAATTGCGCGTCGTGAACCCACTGGTGGTGGGCGAGCGCGGTTGCCGCGGTGAGCCATCCGCAGTTGCGGCCCATAACCTCGTGGACGATGAGCATCCGCGGGTTCGACGAATGCTCGGCAATGATATTGCGGGCGTACAGTGCGCCCTGCTCGGCAGCGCTCCATGCGCCGAGCGACTGCCGGATCGGCACCACGTCGTTGTCGATGGTCTTGGGGAGCCCGACCACCGTGAGCTGGTAGCCGTTGCTGCGCAGATAGGCCGCGAGGTCGGCGGCGGTCGTGTTGGTGTCGTCCCCGCCGATCGTGTGCAGGACGTCGACACCGTCGCGCCTCAATTGCTCGGCGGCCACCTGCAGCGGGTCTTGCCCGGGTTGGACGAGGCCTCGTTTGACGCAGTCGTCGACGTTGGTGAGCCGGACCCGGCTGTTGCCGATCGGGCTTCCCCCGAAAGCGTGCAGGCGGCCGGCGGCAGCCCGCACCTCCGTGGTCACCTCCACCGATTTGCCCACGAGCAGGCCGGCGTAGCCGTTAAGGTAAGCGATGATCCGCACGTCCGGCGCGACTTCGGTGTAATGCTCGATCAAGCCGCCGACGGCAGCGGATAGGCAGGGGGCGAGGCCGCCCGCGGTAAGCATGGCAACAGTGGAGACAGGCATTCGTCCACTCTGCCAACTCGTCGCCGTCCGTGCCAGCCCGATCTGTTCCGTGGGGACCGAAATGGCTGGAAAGCGGACACTTGAACCGGTCTCATCCGCGCTGCGCTCAAGCCGGGGTCAATGCTCGCGAAACGCCGTCCACATGGTTTCGGTCAGCGGCTCAAGCGCATATTGGAGCGCAGTCCTCTCCTTCAGGGGGATGAGCACGGTGACCGGCGCACCGGCCCTCAATGCAAAATTCTCTCCGCGAAGGCTTTCGATCTGCTTCATTTGCGCAGCCGGCACCCGCACCTCGGCGGTGTAGAACGCCACGCCGGTCTTTTCGTCGACCAGGCTATCCGCGGACAGCCGGGTCAGCCGTCCCATGATGACCGGTATGTTTCGCTCATGCAGGCCCGGGAAGCGGACCTGCGCCTGCTGGCCGATGCGCAAATCGTCAGCATCGTCGATCGATACGCGCGCGCCGACGACCAGGTCGGACTTATCTGGCACGACGTCCATCAGCTTTTGTCCAGGCGCGATGACGCCTCCGACGGTAAAGATGGAAAGGCCGATCACGGTCCCCGACACCGGCGCCCGTATCCGCAACCGCTCCAACTGGTCATTTGCCGCGCGATATTTCGGGGCCAGGTCGCCAAGCGCGAATTCGACTTCTCGTAATTCCGTTGACGCGCGTTCGCGATAGCCCCGCTCCGCCTCGATCTGGCGCAAGCGGCCGCTCGCGGAGGAGGCCTGCGCTTCGGCGACATTGGCCTGATATTGGCCGCGCTGGCCCTGCAGCTCGGCTTTGGCCCGTTCCAGCGCCCGCATGCGCGACTGCGACACGAACCCCTTATCTGCCACCGGCCTCAGCGCATCGATCTCCGCCTGAATGAGTCGCTCCTGCTCGGCCGATGACACCATCTTGGATCGATAACCGGCAGCGCTCTGATTGGCTTGCGCCGACTGCTGACCGAGCACCTGGGACTGGGCCGAGAGCGACGACCGCCGGGCCCGGAATTCGCTGGACTGGACGCGAACGGCCTCGGCGATCGCGTCACGCCTTGATCCGGTCGCAGCTGCGAATTCCGCCGGCCAGATGATCGCCGTCGCACCCGAAAGCTCGGCTTCGAGGCGAGCGCGCTGCGCCTGCGCGTTTACCAGCTGGGCGGCCAAGGCGCGCTCCTGGGCGCGAACCTCGGCGCCCGCCAGCTCGATCAGCGTATCGCCCTTGCCGACATGCTGGCCCTCGGCGACATGAATCGATGACACGACCCCGCCGTCGCGATGCTGGACCGACTGGCGCTGGCCGGAAACCACCAGCTGCCCACTGGCGTAGGCTGCCGAGTCCAGTGGCGCGAACGCGGCCCACCCCAGGAAAACGACAAAAAACAGGCCGGCGACGATGATTCCGAACCGGACCTCTCTTTGCTCGCTGTCGCTCGTGCGGCCGTCTACTTCCGGCAAGTCGCCGCCTTCGACCGGAACGAGCTCTTGCCGGCGGAGGGTTAGGTACTTGCTCATGACGCCTTCTTCTGGGCATTCGGCCGGGGCGCTTCGATCGGCGGCGCCGGCGCGTTGCGCAGCCGCGCGATGATCTCGTCCCGGGCGCCGAATGCGTCGACCTGCCCATCGCGGAGGACAAGGATCTTGTCGGCCGCGGACAGCACGCCCATGCGATGCGCAACGATCATGACGCCGGCCTTGCGCGCTTTCAGCGCGACCAGCGTTTCCAAGAGTTGCCCTTCGCCGGTCGCGTCGAGATGGGCATTGGGTTCATCGAGCAGAACGATCGGCGGATCGCCGTACAGCGCTCTCGCCAGGCCGATGCGCTGGGCCTGGCCGGCCGACAGCCCGCGCCCGCCCCATCCAAGCATGGAGTCATAGCCGTTGGGCAGCCCCAAGATCAGTTCATGGGCATGGCAGGCTTTCGCGGCGGCGATCGCCTTGGCATCGATCTCGCCGATTTCGCCGTCCGATCCATCCTGGAACCGTGCGATATTTTCCTTCACCGTGCCGGCGAACAAGGACACGTCCTGCGGCAGGAAGCCGATGTAAGGCGCCAGCCGTTCCGGATCCCAATCCATCATGTTGGCGTGATCGATGCGGATGATGCCGCGGTCGGGCCGCCCCGCTCCGGCGAGCATCCGGAGCAGCGTGGACTTGCCCGCCCCGCTCGGCCCGACCACTGCGATGACCTCGCCCGGCTGAAGCTGAAAGCTGATGTTGGACAGGACCGCGCCGTCCCCCGCCGCGTTGGCTACCCACATCTGCTTGACGTCGACCCGGCCTTCGGGCGGGGGCAATTGGGTTAGCGCGATTTCGGACTCGCGCGCGCCAAGCAGGCTGTTCAACTTGTCGTAGGCGGTCCTCGCCTGCGCAATTGAGCGCCAGGTGGACAAGATTTGCTCGATCGGCTGGAGCGCGCGGCCGCCCAGAAATGAAGCAGCGAAAACCGCGCCAGCCGAGATGCTGTTGTTGATCGCTAACCAGGCGCCCAGGCCAAGCGCCAGCGACTGAAGGGAAAGCCGCAGGAATTTGCTGACAGTGACGTAACGGCTGGAGGCAAAACTTGCTTCGGTCTGCTCCAACATCATCGTATCGCGTTCGGCCAGATGGCGGCGGACCATTGCCTGGCGCATTCCCAGCGCGCGGACATTTTCGGCGCCGGCGAGCACTTGTTCCTGGCTCGCATAGGCGCGGGAAGCCGCCTCGTGCGCGCGCTTCATCGGATCGCCGGTTTCCTGCTGGTTGCGCACCGCGACGAACGCCAGCAGCAACGCCCCGGCCAGCACCAGAAGCCCGATCAGCGGATGGATCAGCAGGCAGACCAATATGTAGATGGGCGACCAAGGCGCGTCGCACAGTGCAATGATGGCGGGTCCGGTGAGCGCTTGGCGAAGCGTATCGAACTCCCGCATGGCCTGGCGGGCAACGGCGTCGAATGTCTTGTCGCGCCGCGCCAATGTCGTGTCGAGCAGGACTCCGGCGAGCTGCCGGTCAAGCCGGATCGAGGCGCGGACCAGCAATCGCGAGCGGACGAAATCGAGGAGGGCGAGAGTGATCAGCCCGAACAGCAAGACCAGGGTGAGAAAGAACAGCGTCAGGCTGCCGCGGGTCGGAATAACCCGGTCGTAGACCTGCAGCATGTACAGCATTGGAACCAGGAACAGCAGATTTAGGAGCGCGCTGAATACCGCCACCGCAAGGAAATGCCGGCGGCACGCGCGAAGTGCCGTAGCCAGAATTTCGGTCGGTTGATCAATGTTCAGCATCGGAATCGCGTACCTCCTAGAGCGCTGGGCCGCAGAGGCAAGCGCTTCCGGGTCAGTCCCCGCTCATATGCCGACGTCCGCCAGCTCCGAGCGCGATAGCAAGGCGGTTGTCGCGCTCACCCGGTTATGGACGCCAAGGGCCCGGAACGCGGCATTGACGTGGACTTTGACGGTTCCCTCCGAAATCCCGAGCGCGCTAGCGATTTGCTTGTTCGATTTGCCGGTCGCGACAAGGTCTAGGACTTCCCTTTGACGCGTCGTCAGTCTCGCATCACCGTTCGACCCATTGGGCTGAGAAGGTTCAGGAGCATTTTGACCGATCGGCAATGGCGACACAAACACGTGCCCGTCCGCGGTTGCCCTTAGCGCATGCTCCAGCTCCCGGGTTGAGCTGCTCTTCGGAATGAAACCGTGGCTTCCCGCCGAGAGCACGTCCAGGATCGTGTCCCGATCGCAAACGTCGGCGGTGACCAGGATTCGGACCGCCGGCCACGCCTCGCAAATTCGGCGAAGGCCATCCGCGCGCTTCATGCCGGGGAGATCATAGTTGATGACGGCCAGGGTGACGCGTGATCGATACTGCCCCAGTATCCCTGCGAGCTCCCTGAAATTCCGGCAGGTGAGCACCTTCGAGTAGCTCAGGCAGGATTCCATCATGTGCAGGAGCCCGGCACCGCATAGTGCATTGTCGTCGGCCACTATTGCTACGTGATTGTCACGAGCCATCGACCTGTTCCCCCGCATCCGCGCAGATCGTGGCACCCCAATTTTGGTGGGCGATTTAACGATCCGGCGTAAACCCTTCTAGAACAATATTAATCTCGACTCAATATACCGAAAGTTAACAGCTTTGAGGCTCCGCCGTGCAGCTTTCTCCTCCGTAGCTATGCCCTTCGGCATAATAAGATTTCAATAGAATCTAGCAATTTTGGTATATTCAATAGTATATCTATACATATTGCTAGTTCACTAATGCGTTGTTGATAGTCTCTTAGGTCAGGTCGACAGTAAGGTATTGATCCTAGTAAATAAAACTCCTTGCTAGACCTCGCAGAATTGGGGTCGCAATCTTTTGAGCAGGTGCCCGTCGGAGCGATCCGGCAGCGAGTAGGGGGTTGAGATCATGCCTATTACGATCAACGGTTCCGTGACGTTGGATGAGTCCGCTGGCCTGCAGAACAGCGGCGTCGCCGCCCCTCCCGAAGACAACAATGACAGCGATATCTCGCTGGCAACGCTTCAGACGGATGTGGCGAGCTTCTACAACCGGCTTTTCGGCGCTTTGGAACTCAACCTCAGCACCTCCTTTGCCACGGCCAAGGGCGTTGCCCGAAGCGCGACCGACTACATATCGCTAACGGGAACCGCAGGGGTCGTCAGCCTGGGATTCACCGATTCTAGTGGTGCCGCACTTCCGATTTATGGCGTCGATCTTGTCGGTGCTGCGACCAACCTCACAGCCCTCGATGGTGGCGCCATCACGCTTTTCATGGATCCTGCAAGCGAGCTTGGAAACCGGGTCGCCTATGGCGTCGACGAGGATGGCGACATCGTCTTCGCGCTGTTCATGGATCCTGCGGCCGGCCTCCTCACCGCCAGGGTGTGGATGGTCCAGTTCGAGGCGTTGGATAACCCGCTCGGCGGCGCCAATCACGACGATCCGCTGGCAATGACCGGCCTCGGCGTCGGCGCGGGCGTGTCGACCGAGTTCAATTTCAACGCGCTGCCATCGGGCCAGAACCTGTTCGGAACGGTTGGCACCACCGGCAGCGGCCTGATCGTCATCGGCAAGAATCCGTTGCCGCTCAATGCCGACGGCACGATGACCAACACCAGCAATACGATCAACACGTCGCAGGGCGGCGGGCCAACCACGATCGGCATCAACAACCAGATGTTCGATCCGGGCGATGCTGCCTACTTTACCTTCGTCAAGAATCCGGTCCCCGATTATCTGGCCGGCGCGGCCGGCGGACTCGACCAGAACGAGGCCGACGACGCGGACAACATGCAATATACGGGCGGCACGATCGAATCCGACGGCGCGTTCGTGAAGATCTCGCAGATCCAGGGCAACTCCCTGGCGACGATGGATATCGCCGCGTACAATATCAGCGGCTCGCCGCAAGGCCCGGCGCTGATCACAGCTAGCGGCCAGAACGCTGTGACGATCACCGCGGTGAGAGTCTATAACGCTGCCGGGACGCTCGTGGAGGATAGCGACGGCTCGCCCAACAGCGCGGCCATCACGATTACATTCGGCACGGGAGCCAACGGTATTGCGGCGGGCGCCGTTCGGGTCTCCGGGCTCGGTGCGGGCTATAAGGTCGAATGGACCACCAACGGACTCCATGACCAGGCGCTGATCACCGGCGTCGTCGGCAAGTTCGATATCGGCGGTTTCGGCGTCAATGAGGCGACCTCGGTCAATGCACCGCTGACCGGCGTAAGGTTCGAGGACGACGGACCGACGGTGGACCTGGTGCTCGACGGCACCGCCGAATTGCGCGTCGACGAGTCGACGCTCCCGGCGGTTGATACGATCACGGCCGCGGCCCTCTGGTCGACCAATTCGGCCAACTTCGGCACGGATGGGGCGGGCACGGACGATTCCGTCTACAAGCTGGTGCTTGGAGCCGACCATAATAGTGGCCTGTTCGATACCCTGAGCGGCCAGGAGGTCATCCTCAGCATCAATGGCGCAGGCACATTGATCACCGGCGCGGTCAATGCCGGCGCGGATGTCGTGTTCACTGTCGGCATCGACGCCGACACCGGCGAAGTGACGCTCACCCAGTCGCGGCCGCTCATCAATGGCGACACGACCGATCCCGATGAGGCCGACACGCCACTTACATTGGAGGCAGGGGCGGTCAGCGTCCAGCGGGTCATCACCGACGGCGATGACGACACCGCCAGCGACACGGTCGACATCAGCTCGATCTTCAAGTTTGAGGATGCGGGACCGACGCTGCCGCCAGCGACGCAGGCCGAGCTGGAGCTGATCACCGACGACACGCTCATTTCCGACAACGACACATTGTCGACCGACACCATCTTCCCC
>Ga0075421_100000212_pt1 | contig 54972 bp, 51 predicted proteins | sample SoiMetdeltSBSDD5_FD_75292 | JGI IMG/M metagenome (GOLD analysis project Ga0075421, IMG submission 75292) | Bulk soil microbial communities from a Populus tree surrounding site in Tennessee, USA - Soil MetaG P. deltoides SBSDD5 | ecosystem: Environmental > Terrestrial > Soil > Tree plantation... | reverse complement strand
TCGGTGGCACCGGCGGTGACCAGCGCTTCGAGCTGGGCGGCGACCTCGGCTTCGTCGCCGACGATTGCGGCGTCGGCCGGGTCGCTCACGCCGCCGGCGGCCAGGACCCGCTGGTAGTTGGGGAGCGTGCCGTAGGCGGCGAAGAGGCGACCGGCGGTCTGGCGGGCGAGCGTGGTGTCGGCCGCGTCGACGACGGCGACCGGTAGGCCGACGACGATGCGCGGGGCGGGCCGTCCCGTGGCGGTGGCCGCGGCCGTGATGCACGGCGCGATCAGGTCCTCGACGGCCTTGGCGTTGGCCATCCAGGTCACCGTGCCGTCGGCGTAGGTGCCGGCGACCCGCAGCAGCCGGGGAGCGAGGGCCGAGACCAGCAGGGGGATCTCGCCGGGCGGCGTCGGGGTGCGGTCGCCGGTCATGCGGATGCGGAAGTCGTCGCCGTCGAAGCGCACGTCCTCGCCCCGGAGGAGCGGCGCCAGGACCTGCACGTACTCGTCGGTGTGGCGGCCGGGGTGCTGGTAGGACAGGCCATAGGCGTCCTCGACGACCGGCTGGTGGGAGGGGCCGACGCCGAGCGTCAGGCCCGGGCGGCCCATCGCCGTCGCCGCGGCGGCCGCTCGCCAGGCGAGGTTGACCGGGTGGGTGGGGTAGGTCTGCAGGACGGCGGTGCCGAGCTCGATGTGCTCGGTCGCCCGGCCGGCGAGCGCCATGGCCACCAGAGGGTCGCCCCCGGAGGACCCGGGGAACCAGAGGCTGGTGAACCCGTCGGCCTCGGAGCGGCGGGCGTAGTCGATCAGCTTGTCGACGTTCGAGGCGTCGCCGGGCAGTCCAATACGCATGGCTCGGGACCCTAATGATTCGAGCATCTAACCGCTAGGGGTCCTACCGGTGTTCGGGGTTCGGGAAGTCGAAGCGGCAGCCGGCGTCCCACTCGGAGCGCTGGTTGCCGTGGGCGGGGATGCCGCCGGCGTCCTTCAGCATGCGGGCCAGGTGCATCAGGTTCCAGGTCATGAACGTGGTGTTGCGGTTGGTGAAGTCGTTCTCGGGACCGCCGGAGCCGGGGTCGAGGTACGACGGGCCGGGGCCGACCTCGCCGATCCAGCCGGCGTCGGCCTGGGGCGGTATGACGTAGCCGAGGTGCTGCAGCGAGTAGAGGATGTTCATCGAGCAGTGCTTGACGCCGTCTTCGTTGCCGGTGACCAGGCAGCCGCCGACCCGGCCGTAGTAGGCGTACTGGCCGGCCTCGTTGAGCAGGTGGGAGTTGCCGTAGAGCCGTTCGATGATCTGGGTGCAGACGGACGACTTCTCGCCGAGCCAGATCGGTGTGCAGAGGATCAGGATGTCGGCGGCCATGACCCGCTCGAAGAGGGCGGGCCACTCGTCGGTGGGCCAGCCGTGCTCGGTCATGTCGGGCCACACGCCCGTGGCGATGTCGTGGTCGACGGCCCGGAACCCGTCGACGGTCACGCCGTTGGCTTCGAGGATCGCCTGGGAGATGCGCGCCAGGCCGTCGGTGTGCGACACCTCGGGCGAGCGCTTCAGCGTGCAGTTGATCAACAGCGCCCGCAGGTCGTCGTAGTCCATGGCCCTACCGTCTCCCGCGGCGCCCCTGCGTTACACGTGTCGCGTGGTCACTTGCCGCCGACGAAGGCGCGGATGAGGGCATCCTCTTCGGGGGTGATGGGGCGAGGCTGGGGGAAGCCCTGGGACCCGGTGGCCCTGCCGAAGGCTTCGAGCTCCCTTTGGCCCCACTGATCCGGGCTGCGTTGCGGGAGCAGCGACGGGCCCATCGGGAAGTTGCGGAACGGGCCCATCATCTCGTCCCGGCACTCCTGGACCCGGCGGATGCGGTGGCAGTTGGGGCACTCGCCCTCGCCGACCGGCGCCATGGTGCGGTAGGCCGGGATGCACGGCGACTGCTGCTCCAGCTCGCCGAACAGGTCGTACAGCGCCTGGGCGAGGGCCCGGCCGCCGAGGGCGCCGGCCACACCGAACAGCAGCGAGCAGACCAGCGCGCCCGGGCCGCAGACGAGGCCTGCGGCCGCGCCGGCGAGGAAGCCGCCGCCCAACCCGCCGGCGATGCCGACTGCGACTCGGGGCTTCTCCTTGGCGCTGGCGGAGAAGAACTCGTAGGCGTCGACCGCGATCCCGACCACCAGCATGACCCGGCCGCCGGTCTTCAGGATCCGGTACTTCATCGGCATCGCGCTGACGACCGGGCCGCCCGTGGCGTTGGGCATGGGGCTCATGAGGCCCGGGCTCTTCTCGGCGTCGCCGAGCATGCCCATGATCCGCCCCTGGCTGGCGGTGCCGGGGGCGGTCGCTCCGCCCTCGCCGACCGCAGTGATGGAGCCCTGGCCGGCCCGGCCGACCGGGCCACCGAGGCGGCCCTCGACCTGGTCGATCGCCCACAGACCGCAGTTCGACGTGGTGCAGGGGCCGGAGTAGCTGGCGGGGCGGGCGGTGTAGTCGGTGGGGTAGCCCATCGGCCCGGCGGGGCCCGTGGGGTGGAGCTCGGACATCGCCTTCTGGGCCATGTCGGCGTCGACGGCCCATTCGACGCTCATCGCCTTGGGGTGCTTGAACAGGTTCTGGTCCGCGCTGATGACCGCGGGCATCGACGCTGCCCCGGACTCGATGGCGCTGCTCTGGCGCAGCAGCTGGATCATCTCGCCGGGGAACCCGTAGGCGGGGTTGAAGCCTCGGACGAGCACGATCTTGCCGTTCTGGCGGACGACGACGGCGGTGTGGCCCCAGTAGTCGAGCGGGGCGGCCACGTCGGGGAGCTGGAAGTGGCCTTTGAAGGGGTTCATCTGCACCCGGGGGATGGCGACGAGCCCGATGCTGTTCTGCCCGCCCGCGGCGAAGCCGAAGGTCTCCAGCGCCGCGTTGCCGCTGCGCAGCGCAGAGCTGGCGCCCATGGCGAGCGGCTCGGTGATGTTGGCGGGGGAGTCGAGGAAGGTCCGGCCCCCGGGGTCGGCGACCGGCCCGAAGCCTCCGCCGACGACCGGCCCGCCGCCGAACGCCCCGACGGGAACCTCGACCTCGACGGTGACCATCTGCCCTTCGGGTATTGCCGCTTCCAATCCCGGCGGCAGCCCGACGATGGGCTCGAGCTTGAAGCCCCCGTTCAGCGGTAGCCCCACGGGCCGGGGCACGTACTGCTGCTGTTGCGATTGCTGGCCCGACTGCGGATCCCGCTGCACGGCCGTGCGCTGAACGGGACTGTCGTTCTCCTTGCCGGCGCCACTGCAGCCGCAGCCACACGAGGCGTTGCCGCGGCAGCTGCGCTGCACGACGGTGTCGCTCTGCCGCTGGACCGCGCTGTCCTCGTCCTTGCCTTTGTCACTGCACCCGCAGCTGCACGACGCCTTGTCGCCGCTGCACGCCCGCTGGACCACTGCCCCCGATCCGCCTTCGCTGCGACGTCGGGCCGAGGCCCCCGCATCGCCGGCGTCCTGGCGCTCGACGTCGGTCCCGGCGTGGCGCTGGACCGGCTTGTGGCCAGGTTTGCCGAGAAGTTGCCTGGTGGCGGCGTTTCCGGCGGAGCGTTGCAGGCCGCGGAGGGCGGCGGCTTGGGCGGTGCCCCGCAGCCGTTCGGTCGTGGCCCGATCGGTCGAGAGCCGCTGGAGGGGAGCGGCCGGCCGACCCTTCGGCGGCTTCGGCGCCCGCACCGCGGCGTCCGGCCGACGATCCATCGCCAAGACGCCCGCCATGCCCAGATGATCCCCGGCCGCCCGCCCACCGGTTTCACCCTCACGGGCAGACCTTCGGGCAACTCCGTTGCCCGTCAGGGCCGAGGGTCGCGGGGGAGTCCGAGGGCGCGTTCGGCCACGATGTTGCGCTGGATCTCGTCGGTGCCGCCGTAGATCGAGGACGCCGGAGCGAAGACGAAGGCGTCGGCGAAGCGCCCGTCGTCGATCCCGTCGGGCGTCGCGAGGGTGCCTCCGGCGCCCAGGAGGTCGAGACCGATCGCCGCCGCCAGCTTGTGGATCCGGGTCTGGGCCAGCTTGCCGATGTTGGCGAGCCCTGCCGCGCCGCCGGCTGTCCCGCCCGCTCGGGCCCGCAGGGCGTTCCACCGCCCCGTCTCGGTGTAGGTGTGCAGCCGGGCGAGCTGCTGGCGCACCAGGACATCGTCCGACCGACCGAGCCGGCGGGCCAGCGCCACCACGTCGGGGAACCCCAGCACCTGGACTCTGCTCTCGGGCGGCTCCTCGAGCGCAGCGTCGCCGGCCCTCCGCCCGAGCATCCCGCCCTTCGGCCCCGGCTCCGGGAACCCCGCGTGCCCGCCACCGGCGCCGATGCCGGTTCGCTCGAAGTAGAGGGTCGTCTGGGTGACGGTCCACCCCTTGCCCTCGCCCCCGATGAGGTCGGCGTGGTCGACGACCGCCTCGTCGAGGAAGATCTCGTTGAAGACGGCCTCGCCGGTCATCTCCCGCAGCGGCCGGATCGTGACGCCGGGCTGGTCGAGCGGGAAGGCGAACCAGGAGATGCCGTGGTGCTTGGGCACGTCGGGGTCGGTGCGGGCGAGCAGCATGCCGTAGTCGGCCTCCCGGGCCTGGCTGCTCCAGACCTTCTGCCCGGTGACGACCCAGCGGTCGCCGTCCCGCACCGCCCGGGTCCGTAGCCCGGCCAGGTCGGACCCGGCCTCCGGCTCGCTGAACAGCTGGCACCAGCCGAGCCGGCCCTCGACGGTCGGCCGGGCGAGGCGGTCGATCTGCTCGGGCGTGCCGTGGGTCAGGATCGTGGGCGCCGCCATCAGCAGCCCGAGGCCGCCGGGCGGACGCAGGGCCCCGAACTTGGCGAACGCCGCCCGGACGACGCCCGAGGCGCGGCGGGGGAGGCCCCGCCCGCCCTGCTCGACCGGCAAGTACGGCAGTGTCCAGCCGGCGGCGGCGACGAGGCGCCACCAGTCGTCGGCCGACAGCTCGGGGTCCCAGTGCGCCGCCAGCCAGGCGTTCGCCTCGTCCCAGAGCGCACTGTCCCGGCGGTCCCGCTCGCCGCCGTCGCCCTCCCTGTCGCCGTTGCTCACGCCGCGGCTCCGAGCAGCTCCCGGCAGTTGTCACGCATGATGCGGCGCACGGCCGCCTCGTCGAAGCCGCCGAGCTCCTTGGCGAAGTCGAGGGGCTCGGCGACGCCCTCGCCGTGCGGCCAGTCGGAACCGAACAGGATGCGGTCGACGCCGATCAGGTCGGCCAGCGCCCCGAGGTCCTCTTCGAGGTACGGCGTCACCCAGACGTGGCGGCGCAGGGTGTCGAGCGGGTCCTCGGGGAACACCCAGGGGGTCTGGTTGGCCTGCTTGCGCAGCCGCTTGACCAGCAGGTGAAGCCAGTCCGAGCCGTTCTCGATGCTGGCGACCCGCAGCGTCGGGTGGCGCTGGAACACCCCGTGGACGACCAGCGACGCCAGGGTGTCGTGGATCGCCCGGTCCGACACCAGGACGCTGCCCAGCACGTCATGGTTACCGAACCCGAAAGTGGCGTTACCGCCCCACGCCGAGGCAAAGAACCGGTTGTAGCCGCTGTCGCCGAGGTGGAACGCGACCGGGATCGATGCCTCGGCCAGCCGCGCCCACACGGGGTCGTGGGCCTTGTCGCCGAGCGAGCGGGAAGTCCCGTTCTCCCCGGGCACCGGCGCCGGCCGGATGTGGACGATGCGGGCGCCCCGCTCGACGAGCCGGTCGACCTCGGCGGCCGCCGAGGTCGGGTCGGCGAGCGACAGCATCGGAGCCGCGATGAGCCGGTCCTGGTAGGAGTAGCCCCAGTCGTCCTCCAGCCAGCGGTTGAACGCCGAGAGGCTGGCCATGGTGGCATCGACGTCGCCCCGCAGCGCCTCCTCCACGCCGCAGCCCAACGTGGGGAACAGCAGCACGGCGTCGAGCCCCTGCGCCTCGGCGACGGCCACCCGGGCGTCTCGGTCGCGATATTCGGCCCGCAGCGGCTCGACCTGCATCAGCGAGCGGGGGTCGACACCCTCGGGGATCTGTCCCCGGAAGAGCGGGTCGAGGCAGCCCGGCACGATGATCGGGTCGAACGTGGGGTTGGGGACGAAGCGGTTCACCGTGCCGCCGATCAGCACCTGGACGCGCTTGCCGTCCTGGACCGGCCGGACGCCCCGCCAGCCGAACCGCTTGTCGAGGTGCCGGGTGAAGGCGTCCAGCGTCTCGTAGTAGTGGTTGTCGGCGTCGACCGGCCGGAGGTCGGGCGGAAGGTCCGTCGGGAGTTCCCTGTCCATGGCAGCTCCTTGAGAAGGGCGCTTTCCGATTTCGGACTCTAGCGTTTTCCGAAGAAGAAGGCCTTGGCGTTGCCGTGGAGCCAGGCGTCGAGGACGTCGGCGGGGAGGTCGAGCGCTGCAGCCTCGCCGAGGCAGCGCTCGAACGACAGGACCGGGTAGTCCGAGGCGAAGATGATCCGCTCCTTGCCCCGGGTGCGCAGGTAGTGCAGCAGTGACTCCGGCAGCCGCTTGGGCGACCACGCCGAGGTCATCAGCCGCAGGTTGCGGTACTTGAGCATGAGCCGGATTGCCGTGTCCCACCACGGGTCGGCACCGTGGATCATGCACAGCTTCAGCTCGGGGAACCGGACGCAGACCCGGTCGAGGTGGATGGGGTTCTGGGCGTCGGCGGGGATGGGAGGCCCCGGGATCCCGGTGTTCACGCAGAGGGGCAGGTCCAGCTCGCAGCACTTCGTGTAGAGCGGGTAGTAGACGGCGTCGCTGGGCGGGTACATGCCGTCGCCCCAGAAGCTGGGCCCGACCACCGCGAAGGCGACGGGGTGGTCGGCGGCGAACGCCTCGAGGCTGCGGACCGTCGGCATCGGCTTGAGGAGGTTGAAGCCGCCGACGCCGAGGGCGAAGCGGTCGGGCCGCTCGGCGGCGAACCGCTGGGCCCGGTCGGGCTCACTCTGGCCGCCCTTCGGGACCCGGGTCAGGAGGATCGCCTTCTCGACGCCGTGGGCGTCCATGTCGTCGAGCAGCTCGTCCAGCTCGGGGCTCTTGAGGAACGACTCGCCGGCCTTGAAGTAGTCGTCCTTCACCCGGATCATCCACTCGGGCTGTCGCATGTCACCCATGTCGACGTTCACGAGGCAGTCGATCGCCTTGGTCATGGCGGAAAGTCTCACATACCAAATGCGAAAGCGTGACTTTCACCTAGACGCGGCGGGTGAGCCCTCCGTCGACACGGATGATGGCGCCGGTGGTGAAGCTCGATGCTGCGCTGGCGAGGTGGACGGCGAGTGGCGCCACCTCCTCGGGTAGGCCGAGGCGCTGCATCGGGACGAAGGTGCCGGCCTTGGCGTCCTCCGACCAAGCCTTGGTGACGTCGGTCAGGAACGGGCCGGGGAGGATGGCGTTGACCCGGACGGTGGGGGCGTACGCGTCGGCCAGGCCGACCGTCAGGGCGTTGAGGCCGGCCTTGGCGCAGGCGTAGGGCAGCTCGTTGACGCTGGCCAGCAGCGAGCCGACGGTGCCGACGTTGATGATCGAGCCGCCGTCGTGGGCGGCCATGTGGGTGCCTGCCCGGACGCCGAGGCGGAACGGGCCCTTCAGGTTGACCGCGAGGGTCTTGTCGTAGAGCTCCTCGGTGACCGTGTCGAGCCGTTCGTAGAGGGGCGACATGCCGGCGTTGTTCACGAAGACGTCGAGCCGGCCGAGCCGGTCGAGCGACTCGTCGATCAGGCGGTCGCAGTCGTCCCATCGGCCGACGTGGCAGGCGACGGCGACGGCCCGGCGCCCGGTCGAGGCCTCGACCTCCTCGGCCGCCCGTTCGCAGGCGTCGAGCTTCCGGGAGGCGATCACGACATCGGCGCCGGCCTCGGCCAGGGCCTGCACGATGGCGCGCCCGATGCCCCGGGACCCGCCGGTCACCACGGCGACCTTGCCCGTCAGGTCGTGCAGCTCGCTGATGCTCGGCATGTGGCCCCCCGCTGAGAACGTCAGTCTGGGTCGGGAGAATAGCGTTCTGCCTGGAGCCTGCGACGCAGTTCGGGGGTGTCGACCTTGGCGGTGGGGGTGAGCGGGACAGCCTCAGGGTCGGGGTTGGCGAGCCAGACGGTCGGGACCTTGAAGGCGCTGAGCCGGGCCTTGGCCTCGGCGGCCAGCTCGGTCGGGTCGAGGGCCGACACCACGAGGGCGCCGACCTCGTCCCGGCCGTCGTCGGCGGGGACGTTGGTCACGAACGCCTGGGCCACGCCGGGGATCTCCCGCAGGGCCGCCTCCACCTCGGACGGGTACACGGTGGCGCCCTTCACCTTGAACATGTCGTCGAGCCGGCCGTCGAACCAGAGGTAGCCGTCTTCGTCGAGGCGGCCGAGGTCACGGGTGCGGTACCAGCCATCGGGCGTGAAGACGTCGGAGCGGTGGTGACCGCAGATCCCCCGCATCAGGTGCGGGCCCCGGAGCCAGATCTCGCCATCGGGCCCATCCCGGCCGTGACCCGCGATGCGGACCTCGACGCCGGGGAACGGGCGACCGCAGCTGCCGAGCTTGCCGGGTGGCATGTCCCGGTCGAGCGGGTCGGCGGCGTAGGGGCCGAACGACTCGGTCATCCCGAAGAGGTTGGCCCGGGCGCCGGGGGCCGGGCGCTGGTCGGCGGGCAGGACGGCGGGGAGGCTGCCGGGTCGCAGCGACGAGAGGTCGGCGGTGGGGAAGGCGGGGTCGGCGGCGATCTTCGCGGCCTGGTCGGGCCAGCCCCGGAAGAGGGTGGCCCGCTCTCGCTCGAGGAGGGCGAGCGTCCTGCTGGGCGTGGGCGTCGCCTCGGTGATCAGCGTCGCCCCGGCCACCAGGGCTGTGAGCAACCCGCCCCCGAAGCCCCCCATCCAGAAGAGTGGCATGGGGATGTAGAGCCGTTCCCCCCGCCGCACGCACCTCGCCTCGAGCCCAGCGCTGGTGGCTCGCAAGGCGTTCCCGTGCGTGTGCACGACCCCCTTCGGTGCCCCCCGACTCCCTGAAGTGAACAGCACCACCAGGTCATCCCCGGGACGAACGATCCCTTCGAGCGCCTCGATCACCTCGTCCTCCACCATGCCCCCGGGCAGCGCCTCGCCAGCGGCTCCGCTCGCCGCGTCGACGACCTCGGGATCGGCGGGGAGGAGCCAGACCTTGCGGAGAGACGGGACCAGCGGGTGGCGGCGGGAGGACTGGGTCAGGGGCAGGACGCCGGGGGCCGCGTCTTCGAAGTCGGCGAGGTAGTGGCGGCCACGGAAGGATGAGACAGCGAGGACGTGGGTCACCGACGCTGTGCGTAGGTGGGACAGGAGCTCGGGCGGCCTCAACAAGGTGCTGAGCGGGACCAGGACAGCGCCGATGCGCATCACCGCGAACGCGGTCGTCGCCCAAGCGATGCCGTTGGGCATCAGGAGGGCCACCCGGTCGGCCTTGTTCACGCCGCCGGCGACCAGGCGGGCGGCCAGCGCCCGGCTCGCCTCGTCCAGCTCCCGGTAGGTGATCGACGAGCGCTCAGTCACCACGGCTTGGAGGTCGGGTTCCGACCGGGTGCGCTCGGCCAGGAGCTCAGGGAGCGTGGGCACCGAGCAGCTCCTTCAGGGCACGGACGTCGAGCTTGCCGCTCGACATCATCGGCACCTCGTCCTCCGCCAGCGGGACGATCACCCTCGGGACCTTGTACGCCGACAACCGGGCCTTCAGCGCAGAGCGCAACTCGTCGACGTCCACCGAACCCCGCACCGCGGCGGCCACCACCTGGCCCCGGGCCGCGTCGTCCAGCCCCACCACGTGGGCTACCAGGCCCGACGTCTCGAGGATCGCAGTCTCGACCTCTCGGGGCGACACGTTGGCGCCGGCCGTCTTGATCATGTCGCCGCGGCGGCCGTGGAAGTAGAAGAACCCGTCGGCGTCGACGGTGACGAGGTCGCCGGTGCGGTACCAGCCGTCGGGATCGAAGGCCTCTTGGCGCTCCCGCCCGTAGTAGCCCTCCATCAGGAACGGGCCCCGCAGGTGCAGCTCGCCGTCGACCACCCGGGCCTCGAACCCGGGCGCCGGCCGCCCGAACGACCCCCGCCGGTGCTCCGGCTGCTCCGACTCGTCGGCGCTGACGAGGCACACGCTCCCGGTCTCCGTCATGCCGAGCATGTTGTGGCGCAACCCCGGGTCCGCCGGCCGGACGTCGGGCGGCATGATCGGGTAGAGGTTGCCCCGCCGGATCGACGACAGGTCACGGCCCGGGAAAGACGGGTCGTCCGGCAGGTGCGCCACCGCCTGGGCGAACCCGTTGACCATGGTCGGCCGCTCCCGCTCGATCACGTCGAGCACGTCGGCGGCGGCCACAGCGTTGGAGCACACGAGCTTCGCCCCGGCGACCAGCGTCCCCAGCAGGGCGTAGGCGAACCCCCCGATCCAGAAGAACGGCGATACCGCGAACAGCACCTCATCGGGGGTGAAGCGCCGCAGCTCGTTGAGGTTGTCGAGGTGTCTGATCAGCGCGCCGTGGGTGTGCACGACCCCCTTGGGCTCGCTGGTCGACCCCGAGGTGTGCACGATCACCATCCGGTCGGCTGGGCTGACCGCGTCCTCGACCGCCCGCAGCACCTCGTCGTCGATCGACGCCCCCTGCGAGAGCAGCCACGGCAGCCGATCCGGGAACACGAGCTCGCGCAGCACGGGCACCCCGCTGACCGCCGCGAGCGCAGCGACATAGTCATGGGACCGGTAGGAAGCCGCGCTCAGCAGGATCGCGACATCGGCTCCCCGCAGCAGCACGGCCAGCTCACCTGCGGTGGAGAACGTGCTGAGCGGGACGGTGACTGCGCCGATGCGGGCTGCCGCGAGCCACCCGACCACGAAGTCGGGCCCGTTGGGGTGCAGCAGCCCGACGTGCGTGCTCTTGCCGGCGCCCAGCGTCAGTAGCGCCCGAGCCAAAGCCGCAGACCGCCGGTCGGCCTCGCCGTAGGTGAGAACGTCGCTGTCGCAGACCAACAGCGCGGCGTCAGGCCGCAGGGTGACCTGCGACCGCAGCAGCGCCGGGATGGTGAGCGGCAGCCCGTCGCCCGCGTCGATCACGTCGGCAGTCACAACACCGACCTCCGGGGCGACACCTCGGGCAGCGACGCCCGGTCGCCGGCGACCGCTCGCACTTCGGCCTCGCACAGCACCTGGCCGTCCAGCAGCAGCCGGGCCGCCGACGTGATCCGGTCGCCCTCGACAGCCCGCGAGACGTCGAACCGCAGCTCGGTCAGCAGCGGTGTCGGCCGCCGGTAGTGCAGCGTCAGCGCCGTCGTCTTGCCGGCGACACCGACGTCGCAGTTGTGCTGCTGGACGACGCAGTCGAAGAACAGCCCGAGCACCCCGCCGTGGACCAGCCCCGGCGGCCCCTCGTAGACGATCGGGAAGGTGACGGTGCCCGACGCCAGGTTCCCGTTGACAGCCATCGCGTACTGGGGGACGCAGGGGTTGAAGGCCCCGACGTCACGAGCGTGGTCGAGGTACACCCGCCCACCCGACGAGGCCGCCGCATCACCGACCCGAGGGTGGAGATCCACCGGCGCGCTGGCCGACAGCCGCGCTTCTGCGACCTGCAAGCGGACGATCAGCTCGCCCACCGCCTCGTTCTCGCCCTCCATCGCCAGCACCAGCTCGGTGACCCGCCGCAGCAGCCCCGCGGCCGCGACCGTCTGCGGCAGCGGCTCCACCCCGAACGTCCAGCGCATCAGAACAGCGCCCCCACGGCAGCCAGGTCGACCTTCCCCACCGGCGTCCGGGGCAGCGCGTCGACGATGCGGATCTCGGTCGGCAGCTCGTAGCGGGCGAGGAGGCCCGCAGCGTGGGCGAGCAGGTCGTCGACCGAGACGGGAATGGCCCCAGCCAGCTCGACCGCCGCTACCGGTACCGCTCCCAGGCGGGCATCGGGCCGGCCGACGACCGCGGCGCCCCGCACCCGCGGGTGACGCTCGAGCGCCGCCCGAACGGTGTCGGGCTGCACCTTGAAGCCGCCCCGGATGATGGTCTGGTCGGCCCGGCCGAGGATCCACACGAACCCGTCCTCATCGATGCGGGCCAGGTCGGTGGTGCGGATCCAGTCGCTCCCGTCGCCCAGCTGGGCGGCCTTCACCTCCAGCCGCCCGTCGTCGCCGACCCGCAGCTCGCAGCCGGGGTGAGCCCGGCCGACGCTGCCCCGCTTGGTCGCCCAGAACTGCCGGTAGTCCGGGAGGTTCCAGCCGGCCACCCCGCCCCCGAACTCGGTCGCCGCGTACGACGTGAGCACCGGCACGCCGTAGCGCGCGGTGAAGGCGTCGGCGTCGTCGGGGGAGAGCGGCGCGGTCCCGGAGACCACCGACCGCAGGCTCGCCAGGTCGGCGGGGTCGGGGGCGGCGTCGAGCACCATCCGCAGGGCGGTGGGCACCAGGCTGGCGGTGGCCGGCCGGTGCCGCCGTACTGCGTCCACCCAGCCCTCGACCGTGAACCGCTCCAGCAGGGCGAACGACCGTCCGTCGCTGACGCACTGCAGCACCCGGAAGAGGCCGCCCAGGTGCACCAGCGGCGAGTTGACCACGGCGACGCCCGACCGCAACCGCAGCGCCGGCGCCCGGTCCGACTCGTAGTGCTTGGCCCCGACCAACACCCGTTCCAGCGTCTGGTAGGAGAGGTCGATCCGCTTCGGCGGCCCGGTCGTCCCGCTGGTCAACATGCGCACCGCGACGCCGGGCCGGCAGGGAGGCCCGCCCGGCGTGGCCCGGTCCGCCGGGGTCACGGTGACCGGGTGGCCGAGGTCCGCCGTCGCCGCCCGGGTGGCGGCGCCATCGAAGCGGGCGAGATCGGCAGGCTCGCCGACGACGAGCCGGAGCGTGCGGGCCTCGTCGTCGAGGGGGCGGTCCGGGTTGATGGCGATCGCGCAGGCGCCTGCCCCCAGAACGCCGAGCAGTAGGCCGACGGGGGCAGGGCGGTTGCGCAGCAGGACGCCGACCGGCGCTCCCGGTTCCGGTACCTGAGCGGCGACCTGCTCGACGGTCGAGCCGAGGTCGCCCCAGGTCCGCCAGCCGCCCTCGAACTCCAAGAACGGCGCCTCCGGGTCGAGCGCGGCAACGGCACGGATGCGCTCGCTGAGCATCAGCGCACCCTCGGCTCGGTCGGCGCGGGCGGCGACTCGGCGACCTCGGCCATGCCGAGCGGGTTGCCGAGCCGGGTGTAGATGAGCCCCTGCTCCATCGCCGCCCGGTAGGGCCGGTCGAGCGACTCCCAGATGGCGCGCACCGTCCCCTGGGTCGCGGCCGACGGCTTGGCGGCGATGCCTGCGGCCATCTCGTGCGCCCGCTCCCACAGCGAACCCCGCGGCAGCACTTCGGTGACCAGCCCGATCCGGAGCGCGGTCGCCGCCGACACCCGCTCGTCGTTGCCCGCCAGCGCCATCCGCAACGTCTCCCCGAGGCCGATCCGCCGCATCAGACCCACCGGCTCCAGCGCCGACACCATTCCCGCCGACACGTGGGAGTCGAAGAACGTGGCGTCCTCCGAGCAGATCACGATGTCGGCCTCGTTGAGGAAGTAGAACGCCCCCGCCGTGCAGATGCCCTGCACCGCGCACACGACCGGCTTCCACACCTTCTGCCACTTCGGGCTCAGCAACTCGCCCGGGTCCTCGTGGTTCCACACGTCGTCGGGCTGGCCGTACGGCTTCTTCACGTCGAGCCCGGCGCAGAAGGCCCGATCGCCGGCCGCCCGCAGCACCACGGCGTTGACCTCGGGGTCGGCCTTGATCCGGTGCCAGGCGTCGCGCACCTCCTCGCACATCCGCCGGTCGAAGGCGTTCAGCGCCTCGGGCCGGTTCAACGTGATCGTCGCGACACGGTCAGCCGCCCTCTCGTAGTGGATCGTGGAGTAGCTCACGTTCCGGTCCACTTCGGCTCGCGCTTCTCGACAAACGCCAATGGCCCCTCCTTGGCATCGTCGGTGCGAAGGACGCGCTCCCGGAACGTCTCGGCGAGGATCTCGGCCTCCTGCAGCGGAAGATCGAGGCCCTTGCGGATCGCGAGCCGGGTGCCCCGCACGGCGAGCGGCGCGTTGCGGTTGACCAGGTCGGCCACCTCCCGCGCCCGCACCAGCAGTTGCTCGTGGGGTACGACCTCGGATACCAGGCCCAGGTCGTAGGCCCGCTGCGCGCTCAGCCGCTCGTGCCGCCCGGTCAGTGCCACCCGCATGGCGACGTTCAGCGGCAGCACCCGCGCCAGCCGCACCACCTCCCGCCCGGACACCAGCCCGATGCTCACGTGGGGGTCGAAGAACGTGGCCCGGTCGGAGGCGATGGTGATGTCGCCGGTGGTTACCAGGTCGAGCCCGGCGCCGCAGCACAGCCCGTTGACGGCGGTGAGGATCGGCTTGGTCATCGTCCGGAACGGCGGTGTTCCCTCCTGCGGCGCCTCCCACTGCGGGTAGGTCGACAGGTAGGGCTCCTCGTAGATGACCCGGCCGTCCTCGGGGATCTCGGTGACGTCGGCGCCGGCGCAGAACGCCCGGCCCGACCCCGTGACGAGGACCGTCCACACCGCCTCGTCGGCCTCGGCCGCGGCGTAGGCGGCCCGCAGCTCGCGGGCCATCAGCGGGCTGATCGCGTTGAGCTGATCGGGCCGGTTGAACGTGATCGTGGCGACCCGGTCGTCGACCTCGTACAGGATCGTCTCGAGCTCCATCAGCGCCCCTCGAAGGTGGGTGGTCGACGTTCGGTGAAGGCCCGCAGGCCCTCCTTGAAGTCCTGGGTGCGGGCGGCCAGCTCGAGCGCGACGGCCTCGTGCTCCAACGCCTCGGCCAGCCCGACGTCCAGCGAGCGGTGGATCGCCCGCTTGGCCAGCCCCAGGGCCACGGTTGCGCCGGCCGCCAGCTCACTGACCAGGTCCTCGGCGGCGGTGTCGAGCTCGTCGTCGGGGACGGCTCGGTGGATCATCCCCCAGGCGGCGGCCTCGGCCCCGGTGACCTCCCGGCCGAGCAGGATCAGCTCCTTGGCCCGCGCGACCCCGATCAGCCGGGGCAGCAGCCAGGTCGCGCCGCTGTCGGGGGTGAAGCCCCGCTGGGTGAACGGCAGCCAGAAGCGGCTGGACTTGGCGGCGATCGTGAAGTCGGCGGCCAGCGCGATCTGGCAGCCAAGGCCGGCGGCCCACCCCCGCACCGCGCAGACGACCGGCAGCTGCACCTCCAGCAGCAGCGTGATCAGCCGGTGCGCCTCCAACGGCACGCGCCGCTGGACGCTCCCGGCACGAGGCCGCTCGCCGCCGGTGCCGCTGCCGCGGTTCGACGCCACCCAGTCGGCGCCGGCGCAGAAGTCGGGGCCGGCGCCGGTGACGAGGATCGCCCGGAGGCTGTCGTCGGTGGCCGCGTCCTCGAGGGCCCGGACCAGGTCCCGGACGGTGCTGGCGTCGAGCGCGTTCTTGTGGTCGGGCCGGTCGAGCACCAGCCGCAGGACGCTCATGGCTGCTCCTCGGTCCGCTGGAAACATCTAGATATTAAGCAGTACCGTGCGCAGTCGTGAGCGACGGGCGCGTACTGATCGAACGGGATCCCGAGGCGGGCATCGCCCGCATCACCATCGACAACCCGGAGCGGCGCAACGCCTACGACCCGCCGATGCGGGAGCAACTCGGCGCCTATCTCGACGACATCGCCCTCGACGACGCCATGAAGGTCGTCCTGCTGCGGGGCGCGGGCGGGGTGTTCAGCACCGGCGCCGACATGGCCAACGCCTACGCCTGGTACGGCGACGGCGCCGACGGGACCGGCCGCTCGAAGCGCCGCCCGAGCCAGCGGCGCCGACTGTCGGTCGACCGCAAGACGTTCGACTTCTACCACGACTTCCTCGGCTACCCGAAGGTCACGGTCGCCGAGGTCAGCGGCTTCGCCCTGGGCGGCGGCTTCGAGCTGGCGCTGATGGCCGACATCTCGGTCGTCGCCCAGGACACGGTGGTGGGGATGCCGGCGACCCGGTTCCTCGGGCCGGCGCTCGGCTCGCTCCACATGTTCTTCTACCGGCTGGGCCCCACGCTGGCCCGGCGCCTGCTTCTCACCGGCGACACCATCCCGGCCGGGGACCTCGCCCACCTGTCGGTCTTCACCGACGTCACCGAGCCCGATGCCGTCGCCGCCCGGGCCGAGTGGTGGGCGCAGAAGGTCGCCCGCATGCCGGCCGACGGCATCGTCATCGCCAAGGAGGCGTTCCGCCTGGTCGAACAGCTGCAGGGCTACCAGGGGGAGGAGGTCGCCAGCTACCTCTTCCACGCCTTCGGCACCAACCTCCAGTTCGACGAGGGCGAGTTCAACTTCGTGAAGGCCCGGGCCGAGCACGGCACCAGGCGGGCGTTCGAGCTGCGCGACGAGCACTTCGAGGTCCCCGAGCCGGAGCCGGAGCCCTGACCTAGAAGTCCGTGCCGCCGTCGACATTCACCAACGCTCCGGTGAGGTAGCTCGCCCGTTCGGACAGCAGGAAGGCGATGACGTCGCCCAGCTCCCGGGGCCGCCCGGCCCGGCCGAGGGCGACCCGCATGCCCCAGTCCTCGACCATGACCCGCTCCAGCGCCTGGTCGACGGGCCACCCCCGCTCGGCGGCGACGCTGGTCCGCATGCTCGCGAGGACGCCGGTCTCGACGGCTCCTGGGCAGACGCAGTTGGCCCGGACCCCAGCGGCGCCGTAGGCCTTGGCCAGGTTCTTCGTGAGGACGGCGACCCCCGCCTTCAGCGCCGAGTAGGGGACCTGGTGGGCCTTCGGCGCCCGGATCGAGTACGCCGCGGTGGTCACGATGGCGCCCCCGCCGCCCGCTACCAGCCGGGGGACGGTGGCGCGGCACGCTCGGACGGTGGCGAGGAGGACGTCGTCGAAGGTGGCGGTCCAGTCCTCGTCGCCACCGGTGAGGAGGTCGTGCTGGCCGCGCAGGCCGAGTCCGGTGGTGACCGCCATGCCTCGGAGCCCACCGAGTTGGTCGACGGCGGTGGCGACGAGCCGCTCCGCTTCGCCGGCCAGGGTGAGGTCTCCTGCGAGCCCGACGACCTGCGTCCCGATCTCGGCCGCGGCGGCCTTGGCGGCGTTCTCGTCGCGACCGACGAGGACGACCGCGGCCCCGTCGTCGGCGAGCGCCTGCGCCGCCGCGAACCCCATCCCCTTGGTCCCGCCGAAGACGAGGTAGCCGCGCCCTCGGACGCCGAGGTCCATGGCTTCACCCCGCCTCGGGGAACCCCGAGCTCGGCGCGCCGAGATCGTCCTGAGCCAGAGGGGCGGTGGCGTCCAGCGCCTCGGCGGCCACCGACTTGGCCCAGGCGTAGTCGGCCTTGCCGTTGGGGTGCCGGGCGACCTGCTCGCAGATCGCGACGGCCCGCGGCGCCTTGAAGCGGGCCAGCTCGCCCGCGACGAACGCCCGCAACTCGGCGGGGTCGAGCGTGGCGCCGGCCCGGGGCTGGACGATGGCGGCGACCTCCTCGCCGAAGCGCTCCGACGGCCGCCCGACCACCAGAGCGTCAGCGACGCCGGGATGGCGCCGGAGGACCTCCTCCACCTCCTCGACGAACACCTTCTCGCCGCCGGTGTTCACCACCATCGAGTCGCGGCCCAGCATGGTGATCGTGCCGTCGGCGGCGAGCTGGGCCCGGTCGCCGGGCACGCTCACCCGCTCACCGTCGATGATCGGGAAGGTGGCCTCGGTCTTGGCCCGGTCGCCGAGGTAACCGAGCGGGACCCGGCCGCGCCGCGCCGTCCAGCCGACCTCGTCGTCGCCCGGCGTGAGGAACCGGGTGCGGTCGGCCGACAGGACCAGGGCGCCGGCCGCGGGGGTGAAGCCCTGCGGGGGCGCCGCCGCGGTCCGAGGGGCGAACGCCATGCCGCCGGTCTCCGAGGCGCCGTAGCCGTCGACGATGGTGACGTGGGGGAGCAGCTCGAACAGCGCCTGCTTGTGCTGCTCGTTGGTGGCCGCGCCGCCGGTGGCGAGGACATGGAGCGACGACAGGTCGTAGGGCGTGCGCCGCAGCTCGTCGACCAGGGGCCGGGCGTACGCGTCGCCGACGATCGACATCAGCGTGACCCGCTCCTTCGCCGCCACCTCGAGGATGGTGCGGGCGTCGAAGCTGCGGGAGTCGTCGTGCAGGACCATGGTGCTGCCGGCGAGCAGGCCGCCGAAGGCGGTCCACTGGGCGGCGCCGTGCATGAGCGGCGGCACGGCGAACCACGCCCCGCCGCCCTTGGTGGCCGTCGCCGCCAGCGATTCCGCCGTCGCTTCGGGGTTACCGCCCATGCCGGCGACGAAGACGTCGGCCTGCTGCCACAGCACCGCTTTCGGGGTGCCGGTGGTGCCGCCGGTGCAGACCACGTAGAGGTCCTCGGGCGACGGGACCGGTAGCGCGGCCGGGTCGACGGGGGTGGCGGCGGCGGTCTCGAACCCGGTGCTGCCGGGCAGCGGCTGGGTGCCCGAGCCGTCGTCGATGTCGACGAGCACCACCTCGTGAAGGCGATCGCCCAGCGCCTCGGCGACCAGCGGCCCCAGCGACCGCTGGTAGACCACCGCCCGTGGCCCGATCATGGCGAGGACGCCCCGCATCTCGGCCGGTCGGTAGTGCTGGTTGACGTTGAACGGTGCGGTGCGGGCCCGGTAGCAGCCGACCATCGCCTCCAGGTACTCCGGGCGGTTGTAGAGCACGAGCGCGACCGGGGCCTGCCCGCACTCCCAGCGCTCGAGTTCGGCCCGCTCGCGGTAGGCGCCGAGTCCTCGCGCCGCCAGGAACGTTGCGAGGCCTTGGCTGCGGACCTTCACCTCGGCGAAAGTCCGGCGGGTCGAGCCCCACACGAGCATGTCGCGATCAGGGACTGCGTCACTGATCACGTCGAGTACCGCGGGGAGCGACCACTCCGCCACGGCGCTACCGCCCCTCGAACACGGGCGTGCGCTTCTGGCGGAACGCGGTGAGCGCCTCCGTGAGGTCCGATGTCCCGAGGTTGACGTTCTGGGCGAGCGCCTCGGTCTCCAATGCGTGGGCCAGCGACGACTCGGCGGCGTGGTCGAGCATGCGCTTGGTCATCGACAGCGCCATCGGCGGCCCGGCCGCGATCCGCTCGGCGACCTTCGCCACGGCGGCGTCGAGCTCGTCGGCGGGCACGACGGCGTTGACGAAGCCGAGCTGCTCGGCCCGGACTGCGTCCATCATCTCGGCGGTGAAGGCCAGCTCCTTGGCCTTGTGCACGCCGATGCGCTGGGCGAGGAACCAGGACGACCCGTAGTCGAGGCTGAGGCCGAGCTTGGCGAACACCGCCGAGAACCGGGCCCGGTCCGAGCACCAGAGCAGGTCGGCGGCCAGCGCCAGGCCGAAGCCCGCGCCGACCGAGTAGCCGTCGACCTTGGCGATGACCGGAACGGGACACTCGTGCACGGCCACCACCGACTGGGCGAGCAGCCGCATGGCCGTGAGCTTGTTGCCCTCCCAGCCGGTGTCGTCGGACTTCACGATGTCGGCGCCCGAGCAGAAGTCGCCGTTTGCCCCGGTGAGCACGATGACCCGGGCGTCGGACTCCGCCAGTTCCCGGAAGGTGTCCCGGATCGCGAGCCACATCGCCATCGAGCAGGCGTTGCGGGTGCCGGGCCGGTCGAGCGTGACGGTAGCGATCGCGCCGTCCCGCTCGAGCCGCACTTTCTCCTGGTCCATTGCTCACCGCCCGAATCGGAAAGTCAGACTTGCAGGAAGTGAACATAGCCCTTTCCTCCCGAGGCGCGCGAGCCTTGCGCCGTGGCCGGACGAGAGAAGCCCCAACAGATCGCGGACGAGCTGCGCGCCCTGATCGTCAGCGGCGAGCTCACCGAGGGCGACTCGCTCGGCCATGAGCCCGACCTCGTCGAGCGGTTCGGCGTGTCCCGCCCGTCCCTGCGGGAGGCGCTCCGGATCCTCGAGGCCGAGGGCCTGATCTCGGTGGTGCGGGGCCTGCGGGGCGGTGTGGTGGTGCACGAGCCCGACCAGCGGATGACCGCCCGCACGGCGGCGCTGGTGCTGCAGGCCCGCAACGTCTCCCTGGCCGACGTGTACGACGCCCGGAGCATCATCGAGCCCGCCGCCGTCCGGGCCGTCGCCTCGCTGCCGGCCCGGGGGCGCAAGACGGCGGTCGCCGAGCTGCGCCGGCTCGTGGGGGAGCAGGTCGAGGTCATCGAGGACCCCGAGGCGTTCGGTCAGGCCAACGCCCGATTCCACGCTCGCCTGGTCGAGCTGGCGGGGAACCAGACGCTGGGCATCGTCGCCGAGATGCTCAACGAGATCGTGGCACGGGCCGTGACCGCGGTCAGCCAGGAGTCGCCGGAGCGGGACTCGGTGGCGACCCGGCGGAGGGGCATCCGCTCGCAGGAGCGGCTGGTCGGGCTCGTCGAGGCGGGCGACGTCGCCGGGGCCGAGGAGCACTGGCGGGCGCACATGGCCGTCGTCGGGCGGGTCATGCTCGGCCAGCAAGCCACCACGGTCATCGACCTGATGGATCACTACTGATCGAATAGCGAAAACGATCTAGTCCCGTTTGGGACAGCGCGGTCGGTCGGCGAGGTAGCGTGGGACCGTGCCCGAGACGACCGACGACGTGAACGCAGATGCCGAGATCTCTGCTGATTGGCAACAGCGCGTCGTGCAGCGGTCGTTGCGGGCGGCCACCAAGCGGTCGATCGACCGGGGCTCCAGCCTGATCCGGGCGGCCGCCAAGCTACTCGAGCGGTCAAACGGGGACGGCTTCACGGTTCAGGACGTCGCCGACGAGGCCGGGCAGTCGCTCCGCACCCTCTACCAGTACTTCGAGAGCAAGGATGACCTGCTCCTCGCGGTGTTCGAGGAGACCCAGCGCACCTATGCGGGGATGATCCGCACCGCCATCGAGGACCTCGACGACCCGGTGAGCCGGCTCGCCGGTGCCCTGCTGGCCGCCGTCCGGATGCCGGAGTTCGTCGGTACGGGCGTCGACCGGGGGCTGGCCCGCCTCAGCATCAAGCTCACCGAGGTCGAGCCGGAGCTCGTGGCCCGCTCCCGGCAGCCGGTCACGGCGCTGATCCACGAGCTGGTGGCGATCGCTGCTCACAACGGCAAGATCCTGGCCGACGATCCGGGGGCGACCACGTACATGCTGATGGCGCTCAAGTCGTCGTTCATCACCAGCCGGACGCTGGGCAGCGACTTCGGCGTGCCGCTGCCCGAGCCGGTCGAGCTCGTCGGCTTCTGCCTCGCTGGTCTGTCGGCGCCGCTCGACGAGCAGTACCTGCGGGGCCTCGAGCGCGAGCTGAAGATGCCGAAGCGGGCCCGGGCGGCCCAACGCAAGGGTTGAAAACATCTAGATATTTTGGCTAGCCTCCCCATATGTCGGGGGGCAGCGTCATGGGGGCACGGCTGGCGGCGGACCTGGTCGATGTCGACCTGACCTCGGGCCGTTCGTTCGTCGATGGCGTGCCGCACGCGGCGTTCGACGCGCTGCGCGCCGCCGGCGGGATCGCCTGGCACACCGAGCCACGGCCGGACCCGGCCTTCAACCAGGGGGACTTCCTGCGGTTCGTGCCCAGCCCGGGCTTCTGGGCGGTCACCAGCCACGAGCTGGTCAGCGCCGTGCTGCGCAACCAGGCGCTGTTCTCGTCCCAGCTCGGCGGGACGACGCTGCCGTCGCTCGCCCCCGAGAGCCTGGCGATGTTCCGCCAGATGATGCTGAACATGGACCCGCCCGAGCACGTGCGGCTGCGGCGGATCCTGCAGCCGGTGTTCACGCCCCGGGCGGTCGAGCGGCTGCACGAGTCGGTGGCGCTGAACGCCCGGGAGATCGTGGCCGACCTCGAGGGCGTGGGGGAGTGCGACCTGGTGACCGCGGCATCGGCCGAGATGCCGCTGCGGGTGCTGGCCGACCTCCTCGGCATGCCGCGGTCGGACCGTCACCTGATCTTCGAGTGGAGCAACGCGCTGCTGGGGTTCGACAACCCGGACGTCTCGTCGCACGTGGACGAGGCGTTGGGGGCGTTCGCCGAGCTGATGGCGTACGGGCAGCAGATGGCGGACGCTCGGCGGGCGTCGCCCCAGGACGACGTGGTCAGCCGGATCGTGCACGCCGAGGTCGACGGCGAGCGGCTGGACGACACCGAGTTCTCGATGTTCTGGCTGCTGCTGGTCGTCGCCGGCAACGAGACGACCCGCAACGCCCTGTCGGGCGCGGTGATCGCACTGCAGGAGCACGACCGGTGGGGGTGGCTGGCTTCGCATCCCGAGGCGCTGCCGACCGCGGTCGAGGAGCTGCTGCGCTACGTGTCGCCGGTCATGCACTTCCGCCGGACGGCGACCGAGGACACCGTCCTGGGCGACCAGCAGGTCCGGGCCGGCGACAAGGTCGTGGTCTGGTACGGCGCCGCCAACCGTGACCCCGAGGTGTTCGCCGACCCCCACGGCCTCCGCTTCGACCGCGACCCCAACCCCCACGTGGCGTTCGGCGTCGGTCCCCACTTCTGCCTCGGTGCCCACCTCGCCCGCCTGGAGCTGACGGAGATGCTCGCCCACCTCCTGTCCCGGGCCCCGGCCCTCACCCTGGCCGCACCCCCGACTCGCGTCGCCTCCAACTTCATCAATGGCGTGAGCCACCTCCCGGTGCACCTGTGAGCCAGCACGTCTCGTTCTTGCTGCTGGGGCTCGCCAACGGGGCGGTGTTCGCGGCGCTGGGCTTGGCGTTGGTGGTGACGCACCGGAGCTCGAAGGTCATGAACTTCGGGGCGAGCGCCGTGGCGTTGCTGGCGGCGACCCTCTACGCGGGGTTGCGGCGGGGGGAGCTCTTCCTGCTCGTCCCGGGATTGCCTCGGTCGGTGGAGATCGGCGAGGAACTGGGCTTCTTTCCGGCGGCCCTGCTCACGCTCGCCATCAGCGCACTGTTCGGTCTCTTGGTCTACGGCCTGGTGTTCCGGCCGTTGCGGTCGGCACCGCCGGTCGCGCCCGCGGTGGCGTCGCTCGGGATAGCCGTGGTGGTCGCTGGTGTCATCACCCAGCGGCTCGGCACTCGGCCCCAGCCGGTCGAGCGGATCTTCCCGGCGGGCCAGCTCCACTGGGGCGACGTCACAGTCCAGAAGGACAAGCTCGCCTTCGCCGCCGCCGTGGTGGCGATGGCCGTCGCAGTGTGGGCGCTGGGTCGCTTCACCCGCTTCGGCCTGGCCAGCCGAGCCGTGGCGCAGAGCGAGAAGGGCGCTCACCTCAGCGGCATACCCGCCGATCGCATCGCCGCCGCCAACTGGATGCTGAGCGCCCTCGTGGCCGGAGCAGCCGGCATCCTCATCGCGCCGATCGTCCCGCCGGTGCCGATCCAGTACACGCTGTTCATCGTCCCGGCCCTGGCCACCGCCACCATCGGCGGCTTCGACCGGATCGGCGCAGCGGTCGCCGGCGGCCTCGCCATCGGGATGCTGCAGTCGGAGGTGGCCTACCTCCGCACCCAGCACGACTGGATCCCCAGCAACGGCGCCGCCGAGCTGGTGCCGCTGCTCCTCATCCTTCTGGTGCTGGTGGCCCGGGCAAAGCCGTTGCCCGGCCGCGGCGTCCAGTTGCAGCGGACCCTTGGCCGGGCGCCCCGACCCCGCACGCCGCTGCTCCCGGCGCTGGCGGCCACGGCGGTCGCCGCGGTCGCGCTGGTGCTGTTCGAGCGGGAGTGGCGGGCGGCGCTGGCCACCAGCCTCATCCTCGGGACCGTCGCCCTGTCGTCGGTGGTGGTCACCGGCTACTCGGGCCAGGTGTCGCTGGCCCAGCTCACCCTGGCGGGCGTCGCCGGGTTCCTGCTCGGGCCCCTGACCACCGACTGGGAGCTGCCGCTGGTGCACACCCAGCTGCCGTTCCCGTTGGCGCCGATCGCCGCGGCGCTGGGCGCCGCGGCGATCGGGGTGGTCTTCGGGCTGCCGGCGGTGCGGATCCGGGGCTTGCCGGTGGCGGTAGTGACGTTGGCTCTGGCGGTGGCGCTGGAGGCGGCTTGGTTCCGCAACACCGACCTGGTCAGCAGCAGCGGCAAGGACGTCACGGGACCTACGCTGTTCGGCCTCGACCTCCGGGTCGGCTCGGGCGCCGAGTACCCGCGGCTCGGCTTCTGCTTCCTCGCCCTGGGGGTGCTGCTGGTGGTTGGCCTCGGGGTCGCCCGCCTGCGCACCAGCTCGCTGGGCGCGGCCATGCTGGCGGTCCGCGCCAACGAGCGGGCCGCCGCCGCAGCAGGGGTCGACGTCGTGCGGACCAAGGTGGTGGCGTTCGCCCTCGGCGCGTTCATCGCCGGGCTGGGGGGTGCGCTGCTCGCCTACAAGCAGGGCAACGTCACCGTCGACTCCTTCAGCGCCTTCCTCGGCCTGAGCCTGTTCGCCACCGTCTACCTGGCCGGCATCACGTCGGTGTCGGGCGGCGTGGTGGCCGGGCTGATCTGCGCCGAGGGGATCGCCTTCACGATCATCGACGACCACCTGTCGCTGGGCCGCTGGTACTCGACGATCGCCGGCGTCGGGCTGGTGCTGACCGTGGTGAAGAACCCCGAGGGCATCGTCGGCCCGGTCCACGAGCTGCTGCTGCGGAGGCGTCGGCGCACGGTGAGCGCCGGGGCAGAGCTCGGCGCCCCGGCGGGGGAGCGCCCGCGTCGGCGGGTGCCTGGCGCCACGGTGCTGTCGCTTCAGGACCTCCGAGTGCGCTACGGCGGCGTTGTCGCCGTCGACGGGGTGGGCTTCGAGGTCGCCGAGGCGTCGATCACCGGCCTCATCGGCCCCAACGGCGCCGGCAAGACGACGCTGCTCGACGCCATCAGCGGGTTCGCGCCGGCGCGCGGCCACGTCGTCGTCTCCGGCCGGCCGCTCGGCGGGATGAAGCCGCACGCCCGGGTGCGGGCCGGGCTGGGCCGGACGTTCCAGGCCATCGAGCTCTACGACGACCTGAGCGTCGCCGAGAACGTCGTCGTCGGGCTGGCTGCCGGCCGGGGCGAAGTCGACGACACCCTCGATCTCCTCGGCCTGGCCGGGCTGAGGGAGCTGCCCGCGGGGGAGCTGTCCCAGGGGACCCGGCAGCTGGTGTCGATCGCCCGGGCGCTGGTCGGCCGACCGACCGTGCTCCTGCTTGACGAGCCGGCAGCGGGCCTCGACTCGACCGAGAGCCGCTGGCTCGGCGAGCGGTTGTGCGACATCCGGGACAGCGGAACGACGATCTTGCTGGTCGACCACGACGTGCAGCTGGTCCTCGACCTGTGCGACGAGATCCAGGTTCTCGACTTCGGTTCGGTCATCGCGTCGGGCCCGCCGGCGGACGTCCGGAACGACGCTCGGGTCAGGGCCGCATACCTCGGCGGGGTGGCGGAGGTCGTCGCGTGATGCTGACCTGCACGTCGCTGCGCGCCGGGTACGGGGCGACGACGGTCGTGCGCGACGTCGACCTGGAGGTCGGCGCCGGCGAGGTCGTCGCGCTGCTCGGGCCCAACGGCGCCGGGAAGACCACCCTGCTGCTCACGCTGGCGGGGCTGCTGCCTCGGCAGGGCGGTGAGGTCGACGTCGACGGCACGCCGCTGCGCAGCGGGCGGCCCCGCGACGCCGCTCGCGCCGGGCTGGTGCTGGTCCCCGACGACCGCTCGCTGTTTCCCGCCCTGACCACCCGGGAGAACCTGGAGGCCGCCCGCCGCCGCGGCGGTCCTCCGGCCCGGTCGATGCTCGATGTCTTCCCCGCCCTCGCTGACCGCAGGGACGTCCCCGCCGGCAGCCTGTCGGGCGGCGAGCAGCAGATGCTGGCGGTGGCCCGGGCCCTGGTGCAGGAGCCCCGGGTGCTGCTCGTCGACGAGATGAGCCTCGGGCTGGCGCCCACCATCGTCGAGTCGCTGCTCCCGGTCGTCCGGCGGGTCGCCGAGGAGCACAAGGCCGGGGTGGTCCTGGTCGAGCAGCACGTGCGCCTCGCCCTCGAGGTCGCCGACCGCGGCGTCGTGCTGGTGCACGGCGAGGTCCGGCTGCAGGGCGACGCCGCCGACCTGACCCGCGACATCGCCCAGCTCGAAGCCGCATACCTGGGACAAGGAGAAGGTGATGAAGGTTCGTGAGGTCGTGGCCCTGCTCGGGGCCGGTGCGCTGCTGCTGGCGGCGTGCGGCGGGGACGACGATTCAGGTGGGGCGGACGGCAAGGGCGACGACGGCAACAGCGTCGACGCGGCGAAGGTGCTCGGCGCGAAGCATGCCGGGACGGGCGACCCGGTCAAGATCGGCTACGTCTACGACGGCACCACCGACGTCATCGACAACGCCAACGAGCTGGCGGCGGCCAAGGCGGCGGCCCAGTACGTGAACGACTACCTCGGCGGCATCGCGGGTCGGCCGATCGAGCTCGACGTGTGCTCGACCGATCAGACGCCTTCGGGGGCGGCCGACTGCGTCAGCCAGATGGCCGCCGACAAGGTGCCGATCGTCCTGAACGGCGTCACGGGCCAGGGCCCGTCCCTGTTCCCCAAGCTGGCCGAGGCCGGCGTCCCCGCCTTCACCCCCGGCACCGGCGACCAGGAGAGCCTGTTCACGCCCGGCATCTACATCATGGGCAACGGCATCGTGTCGCTGGTGGCCGGGCCGGCCAAGGTCGCGGCCGACGCCGGCTCGGACCGGGCGGCGATCGTCGTCATCGACGTCCCGGCCGCCAGCGGCGCGCTCGAGGAGGCGGCGCCGATGTTCTACGACAACGTCGACGTGAAGGTCGACATCGTCACGGTCCCGCCGGACACCCCCGACATGACCCCGAACATCGCGGCCGAGCTGTCCAAGGAGCCCGGCCAGTTCCAGGTCATCGGGGACTCGCCGTTCTGCGCGAAGGCGCTCGCGGGGCTCGCGAACGCCGGTTTCGACGGGCAGATCGTGATCATCCCGCAGTGCATCGACGAAGCGCTGCTGTCGTCGGCCACCAACCTCGAGGGCGCCGTGGTCACCTCGTTCACCACCAGCGATCCGGCCAGCGAGGAGTTCCAGCTCTACGAGGCGGTCATGGACACCTACGCCGACGATGGCGTCGACCAGGGGGGCACCGCCCCCAGCGGCTACCAGGCAGTCGTCGGCTTCGCCCGGGCGATGGCAGGCCTGCAGGGCGAGGTGACCACCGACTCGATCAAGGCGGCGTTCGCCGCCATGCCGCCGACGGAGATGCCACTGGCCGACGGCATCACGTACCAGTGCGACGGCAAGCAGGTGACGTTGGCCCCCAACATCTGCTCCACCGACGTCCTGCGCACCGAGCTCGATGCCGAAGGCCAACCCGGCGAGTACACGGTGCTGAAGGGAGCGTCATTGCTCGACATCGGCTAGCCGATCGACCAGTCAGGGCGTGATAATGTAGTTTCCGGGACGGGAAAGGGTTCCTGCATTGGGGGGAGAACGCATGACCCGGTTTCGCCGTACCTTGGGGGTGTGCACCGTGGCCTTGCTCGTCATCGGGGGATGCTCGTCCGGGGACGATGACGATTCCGGGGACCGGGGCGCGGGAGACCAGGAACCCGCTGCCCCGGTGCCCGGCGCCGACGTCTCCCGGCCGACCGTGACCGGCCCGGTCACCGGAGGTGCCCAGGACAAGCCGTGGCTCGCCATGCCGGCGGACGTGCGCGACGACGCCGACTACGTCGAGGAGGAGTACTTCCTCGCGGGCGACGCCACCGCCTACAAGACTGCAGACGGCTCCCTCGGCGAGGACGGCCGCTGGGACGTCAGCCCGGCCGGCACGGCGGCGTACAAGACCCGGGTCCTGGTGCGCCGGCCCAAGGATGCCGACGAGTTCGACGGCACGGTGTTCGTCGAGTGGCTCAACGTCACCGCCGGCACCGACGGCGACCCCGACTTCGGCCTGACCAACGCCGAGCTGCTGTCCCACGGGTCGGCGTACGTCGGGGTGTCGGCCCAGAAGGCGGGGATCGAGAGCGGGGGCGCAGCGCTGCCCATCGAGGGGGTCACGATCCAGGCGCTGCGCCAGTGGGACCCCGAGCGCTACGGGTCGCTGACCCACCCCGGCGACCAGTACTCGTACGACATCTTCTCCCAGGCCGCGCAGGCCGTTCGCCGGCCGGGCAAGGTCGACATCCTCGGAGGCCTGAAGCCGCGCCACGTCATCGCCATGGGGGAGTCGCAATCGGGCGCCCGCATGGTGTCGTACGTCAACGCCGCCCACCCGGTCGCCGAGATCTACGACGGGTTCCTGATCCACAGCCGGGGTGGGGGCGGCTCGCCGCTCGACGCCAGCGGTTCGATCCTGGGCGAAGGGATCGCTCGCATCCGCGACGACCTGAAGGTGCCGGTGTTGCAGTTCGAGACCGAGACCGACCTGTTCGGGCCACTCGGGTTCGCCCGGGCGCGGCAGGACGACACCGACCTGCTCCGCACCTGGGAGGTTGCGGGGACGGCCCACGCCGACCGCGGCATCCTCGACTACAACCGCGACCTCGCGGAGGACAGCGGCTTTGACATGGCCGAGCAGTGCGGCTCGATCAACAGCGGGCCGCAGCCCCAGGTGGTGCGGGCCGCGGTCGCGGCGCTGCGGGCGTGGGTGGTCGACGGCAAGACGCCGCCGGCGGCACCGCGGTTGGAGTTGTCGGGGGAGGCGATCGCCCGGGACGAGCGGGGGATCGCTCTGGGCGGGATCCGGACTCCGGTGGTCGATGCGCCGATCTCGATCGAGACCGGGGTCGCGCCGCCGGGGCGCAGCGTCATCTGCATGCTGTTCGGCGACTCGAAGCCGTTCGACGCCGCGACCTTGGCGAAGCTGTACCCGACCCACGACGACTACGTCTCGGCGGTGACGTCCTCCGCCGACGCTGCCGTGTCCGCGGGCTTCCTGCTCCAGGCTGACGCCGACGCCTACGTCGACGCCGCCAAGGAGGCCAAGGTGCCGAGCTGACCCGGTCACGGCGGGTCGCCTTTGTTGCGGTCGTTGTTGTGGCGTCTGCAGGCCGACCGACCGTTGCTGACGTTGGTCTCGCCGTCTCAGGAGGTCCTGATCTCGATGACCACCTTGCCGATGGCTCGGCCGTCCGCTACGTGGCGGAGGGCGGCCGCAGTATCGGCGAGGGGGAAGGTCCTGCCGATGTGGGGTGCGACCTTGCCTGCCGCGAAGAGGGCGAGGAGCTCTTCCTCGTTACGGCGCAGCTCGTCGGGGGCGTGGGTGGCGAAGCTGAGGAACTGGAAGCCGAGGACCTGCACGCCTTTCAGCAGGACCAGGTTCAGGGGGATGCGGGGGATCGTTCCGGAGGCGTAGCCGACCGTCACGAAGCGGCCGCCCCAGCGCAGTGCCCGGAGCGCCGGTTCGGCGACGTCGCCGCCGACGGGGTCGACCACGGCGTCGGCGCCGCCGGGGAGGACGGCGCGCAACGCCGCGCGGAGGTCGCCGTCGCGGTGGTTGACGAGGTACTGGGCGCCGTGGGATTCGGCGGCGGCGAGCTTCTCGGGCGACGATGCCACTGCGGTGACCGTCGCCCCGAGGTGGGCGCCGAGCTGGACGGCGGCCAGGCCGACGCCGCCCCCGGCACCCAGGACGATGAGGTCGTCGCCGGGCTGGATCCGGGCGACCGACCGCAGGACGTGCCAGGCGGTGCGGTGGGCGACCCCGAAGGCCGCGGCGGAGGCCAGGTCGACGCCGTCCGGCACCGGGGTGAGGGCCTCTGCCGAGGCCGAGACCAGCTCCGCGAAGGCTCCGACGAGCCCGGTGCCGGCGACCCGGTCCCCGGCCGCGACCGCCGTGATGCCGTCGCCGACCTCGACGACGACGCCGGCGAACTCGCTCCCCGGCACGAACGGCGTCGGCACGCTCATCTGATACTGGTCGGCGACCAGCAGCACGTCCGGAAAGTTGACCGCCGCGGCCGCCACCCGGACCAGCACCTTCCCGGTCTCCGCCATCGGCGCTAGCAACTCGCCGACAACGATGCTCTCCGGCGGCCCATAGCTGTGACACACCGCGGCTTGCATCGTCATGTCACCTCACGTGCCCCGGGGCTCTCGTCGTTCTCGCTGTGGCACCGGGAACGGGTGTCGGTCATCGGCCTGTCCAGGTCGGTGGGCGTCTCTCGAGGAAGGCGGTGGCGCCTTCTTTGGCGTCTTCGCTGTTGAAGACGAGGGGTTGCCACTCGGACAAGCGGGTCGTTGCCCGGGCAGGGTCGGTCATGGCGAGGCGCACCAGTTCCTTCGATGCTGCGAGCCCGAGGGGGGCGTTGGCGGCGATTCGGGTGGCGAGAGCCAAGGCCGCCGGCAGGACCTCTTCGGGCGGGGCGACGGCGTTGACCAGGCCGACCTCGTAGGCCCGGGCGGCGTCGATCGAATCGCCGGTCAGGATCAGCTCGAGGGCGATCGCCAGCGGGATCCGGGTCCCGATCGCCGTTCCGCCACCGCCGGCGAACAGGCCCCGTTTCACCTCGGGCAGGCCGAACTTCGCCACCGACGAAGCGACGATCACGTCACAGGCGAGCAGGAGCTCCAGCCCACCTGCGATGGCCGTCGCGTTGGCGGCGCCGATCAGTGGCACCGAGACGCGCCCCTCGAGCAGCCGGTAGAAGTCCGGGTTGATCTCGGTCACCTCGCCGGCAGCGAAGGCCCGCAGATCCATTCCGGCGCAGAAGGCCCGGTCGCCGGTCCCGGTCAGGACCACCGCCCGAACCTCGGAGTCGGACTCGGCCGACACCATCGTCTCGCCCAGCGCGGCCATCAACGTCGGGGACAAGGCGTTGCGGGCCTCCGGTCGGTTCAGGCGCGCGACCAGCACGGCACCGTGCCGCTCGGTGACGAGCTCGTCGGTGTCGCTCATCCCCGGTACTCCGTCGACTCGGCGAGCTCGGCCGCCCCCTGCATGAGGTCGAGGACGATCGGGCCGAAGGCGTTGAGCTTCTCGTCGTCGCCGGCCCGCTGGAAGCCTTGCTCCAGGACGACAGCCAGCTTCCACTTGGCGAGAACGACGTAGTAGTCGATGTCGTCGACCTGCCGCCCCGACACCGCCTGGTAGTGAGCCAGCACCTCGTCCCGAGTCGGCATGCCGTACATGTCGACGTAGCCGGAGCTCGACGCCTCCGGCGCCGTGGTGTCCGACGGCCAGCTCTGCACCACCCAGGCGAGGTCGAGCTTGGGGTCGCCCACGGTGCCCATCTCCCAGTCGACGATCGCGGCCAGCTGCGCCGGGCCGCCGTGGCGGAACATCACGTTCGCGAACTGGTAGTCGCCGTGCATCAGGCCGGGCACGTAGTCGAGCGGCCGGTGGGCCCGGAGCCACGCCGCGGCCTCGTCGAAGCCGGGCAGCTCGCGGCCCTTGACGCGGTCGAGGAAGGCCGTCCAGCGGTCCACCTGGCGTTCGTGGAACCCGTCCGGCCGGCCCAGGTCCTGCAGTCCCCGAGCCTGCCAGTCGACGTTGCCGAGCAGCGCGATGCCCTCCACCAGCTGGTACGCGAGCCCCTTGCGGGCGTCGAGGTCGGTGTCGAACGGAGCGGGCCAGCGGCGGTCGGCGTCGAGGCCCATCGGCGACCAGCCGTCGACGAAGCCCATCAGGTAGAAGGTCCGGCCGAGGACCGACGGGTCGGTGCAGGCGGCGATCGCCGCCGTGTGGGGCACGTCGGTGCCGGCGAGGGCCTCGATGATGCGCCACTCCCGCAGGATCCCGGCATCCCGGCTCTCCGGAGCGGTCGGTGGCGGGATCCGCAGGGCGCAATGCAGCGGGTCCCGCCGGATCTCGTAGATCTCGTTCTGCGAGCCGCCGGAGATGAACCCGTGCTCGACCGGCTCGCCCGCCGCGCCGAGCCCGACCGAGTCCATCCACTTCGTCAGCCGGTCGACGTCGATCACAGGTTCCCCACCTCGTGCTCCAAGTGCTCGGCGAACTTGGCCCGGGCCGCGGCCAGCCGCTTGGGCAGGTGCTGGGTGGGCCAGAGGTCGTCGCTGGGCCGGTAGTCCCGCAGGACCTGGCGGGCGACGGTGACCTTGTGGACCTCGGTCGGGCCGTCGGCCAGGCCGAGGATGCTGGAGCCCAGCATCATCCGGGAGAACGGCATCTCGTTGCTGACTCCCAGCGCCCCGTGGACCTGCATGGCCCGCCACGCGATGTCGTGCAGCACGGTCGGCATCGCCACTTTCACGGCGGCGATGTCCTTGCGCACCTTGCGGTAGTCGTTGTGCTTGTCGATCGACCACGCCGTGTGCAGGACGAAAAGTCGGAATTGCTTGAGCTGCAAGTACGAGTCCGCGATGTAGCCCTGCACGAACTGCTTGTCGGCGAGCAGGCTGCCCTGGGTCTCCCGGCTCAGCACCCGCTCGCACATCATGTCGACCGCCCGCTGGGCCATCCCGATCGTGCGCATGGCGTGGTGGATGCGGCCGCCGCCGAGGCGGGTCTGGGCGATGGCGAACGCCTGGCCCTCGCCGCCGAGGAGCGCATCGGTCGGGACCCGCACGTTGTCGTAGTGGATGAGGGCGTGCGAGCCCTCGCCCAGCGGCTCGCCGCCCAGGCCGATGTTGCGGACGATGTCGATGCCCGGCGTGTCGGTCGGGACCAGGAACATCGACATGCCCTTGTACGGGCTGACGTCGGGGTTGGTGACCGCCATGACGATGAGGAACGAGGCGGTCTTGGCGTTGGACGAGAAGAACTTCCAGCCGTCGATGACCCACTCGTCGCCGTCCCGGGTTGCCCTGGTGGTGAACATGGTGGGGTCGGCGCCGGCGTGGGGCTCGGTCATCGAGTAGCAGGAGAAGATCTCGCCCTCGAGCAGCGGGCGGAGATATCGCTCCTTCTGCTCGGGCGTGCCGTAGTGGGCGATGATCTCGGCGTTGCCGGTGTCGGGCGCCTGGCAGCCGAAGATGATCGGCGCCCACTCCGACCGGCCGAGGATCTCGTTCAGCAACGACAGCTTGAGCTGGCCGTAGCCCTGGCCGCCGAGCTCGGGCCCGAGGTGCGTGGCCCACAGCTCCTGCTTGCGGACCTCCGCCTTCAGCGGGTCGATGACCCGGCGGAGCTTGTCGTCGGGCGGTGTGAACTGCAGCCCGTGCCACACGAGGTCGAGGGGCTCGACCTCCTCGCGGACGAACTCGTCGGCCCAGTCCAGCTTCGACTGGAACTCGGGCTCGGTCTCGAAATCCCAGGCCATTGCGTGATCCCCCTTCTCGTGAGCCAGAATAGTGTTCTGGAGACACAGAAGGAAGTTCCAGTCCCGGTCCGAGGGAGGATGGGTTGCAGTGACCGACATCGCCAGCCGCATCGCCGCCCGGGCCCTGGCCGACCGGGGCGCCGCGTACGAGAGCGAGGTGCGCCGACTCATCGACGCCGGCATCGAGGTCATGCGGCGCTGCGGCACCGAGTCCCGGCCCCGGGTCGCCGACATCGTCGCTGCGGCCGGACTGTCGAACGAGGCCTTCTACCGGCACTTCCCGTCCAAGGACGCCCTGGTGGCCGCCATCCTGGAGGACGGTGCCGAACGGCTGGGTAGCTACCTCGCCCACCAGATGGGCAAGGAGTCGACGCCGGAAGGACGGATCCGGCGGTGGGTCGAGGGTGTCCTGTCCCAGGCCACCGACGACGACATCGCCGCCACGACGCTGGCGGTGATGTGGAACGGCGGGAGCCTGTCGCAGGGCATCACGTCCGGACCGCCGACGGCCAGCGGACCGCTGGCACCGTTGCTGAGAGCGCCGTTTGCCGCGCTCGGCAGCGTCGATCCCGACCTCGATGCCTCACTCGCGGCGCACGCGACCATCGGCAAGCTGAACGACTACCTCTGGCACCGCACCCGGCCGTCCGACGCCGAGATCGCGCACATCGTCGAGTTCTGCCTGGCCATCGTCAGGAGGTGACTACGTTGCGAACCGGGCGGGGCCGGGAGGCGTACCGGGGTGCGTGGACACCACTCTCACTGGCACAGAGGTGCGGTTCCGGATCTGGCAGTACGACCTGGGGCTGGGGCTCTTCACGTTCTTCTTCGCCGGCATGGTCGTGCTGGCCGTCCTCACGGCGGACACCACCGGCGGGCAGCTCGCCGGCGGGCTGTTCATGGGCACCGGCCTCGTGCTGTGCACCACCGCCTGGCTGAACATCCGGCTGCACCCGGCGCAGCTGTTCGTGGACGTCGACCTGATCACGCTCGGCGCCCGGGGCCGGCCCAAGACGACGTCGCTGTACAGGACGACCTCCGGCGACCTCGGGATCATCCTCGTGCGCTACGGCCGCGGAGCGCACTGGAACCTGACCCAGGCCGGGTCGGACACCCGGCTCGACGTCCAGGGCTTCAAGAAGCGCGACGTCATCGAGGCGTGCATCGCCCACGGGTGGCGCTTCCCCGACTAGACCTCGCGGGGTGCTCGTGCCTGACCCGTTCCTCGATGCCGCCGTCGCCGAAGCGCAATTGGGGTTGTCCGAGGGCGGGATCCCCATCGGGTCGGTGCTGGTCATCGACGGCGAGATCGTGGGGCGGGGCCACAACCGGCGGGTGCAGCGGGGGAGCGTCGTGCTGCACGCCGAGATGGACTGCCTGGAGAACGCCGGTCGCCGGCCGGGCGCCGACTACCGAAGAGCGACGCTCTACTCGACGCTGTCGCCGTGCGACATGTGCAGCGGGGCGGTGCTGCTGTACGGCATCCCCCGGGTGGTGGTCGGCGAGAACCGCACTTTCCAGGGGCCAGAGGACCACTTGCGTCAGCGGGGCGTGAGCCTCGACGTCGTCGACGACCCCCGTTGCGTCGCGCTGATGGAGGACTTCATCGCAGCGAACCCGTCCCTCTGGAACGAGGACATCGGCGAGTAGCCAGGCCGTCAGGTCGACGCGACGGTGATCATGAAGACCGATCGAGTGCCCTGACCTAGCGATCGGCGAGGCCGAGGGCGGCGGCCAGGTCGGCGCGGTCGTTGATGCCGAGCTTGGTGTAGGCGTGGTCGAGATGGCTGTCGACCGTGCGCACCGAGATGTCGAGGGCCTGGGCGATCTCCCGGCTGGTGTGGCCCCGGGCGGCCAAGCCGCTGACCTCGCGCTCCCGGTCGGTCAGCGCTTCGACGCCGGCCCACTGGTCGAGCACGGCCAGGAGCGGGGTCGCCGCGCCTTCGCAACCGGCGGCCAGCTGCCGGGCCCGGGCCAGGGACGCCAGCTGGCGGCGGCGCTGCGCGTGGCCGGCGTGGGACCGGGCGGCGGCAGCCGCGGCTTCGGCCGCGAGGAGGCGGGCGCCCAGGTCGGCGAACCGCCGGGCGACGTCGTCGAGGGCCGAGCCGTCCTCGGCGGCCAACGCCCGGGCGAAGGCGGCCGCCGTCGGAGCGAACGGGCCGTCGACGACGTTGGCCAGCTCGTCGAGGCGGGCGGTCGCGGCTCCGGGCGCGTCGAGGCGGGCCAGGTCGAGCAGGGCGAGCAGCTCGACCATGGCTGCGCCGGCCTGCCGGGCCCGGTCGGCCACGTCGTAGCAGTGCTCTCGGGCGGCGGAGAGCTCGCCCTTGGCGGCAGCGAGCCAGGCGCGGCCGAGGCCGCCGAACAGGGCGTCCGGCTTGGTGGGCACCCGGCGGTGGGCGTCGATCCACGCCACGGCTCTGGCCGCGGTCTCGGCGTCGCCCTCCTGCCCGGCGACGACGGCCAGCGTTGCGGCCACCCAGGCGCCGGTCTCGGCGTTGTTGGCGTCGCCGAGGACGTCCAGCGCGTCCTGGCAGAGGCGCTTGGCGGTGCCCACCCGGCCCTGGGCGTGCGCCGCCCGGCCGAGCCACAGCGACGGCAGCCCCCGGGCCGGACCACCCACCCGCACGATCTCGTGGTCGAGCAGCAGCTGGCAGACGGCGGCGGCCTCGTCGATGCGACCGGCCAGCATCGAAGCATGCGAGTAGACGTGGGCCAGGAAGCCGCCCGGCGCGGGGTTGGTCTCGACCACGGCGTAGGCGTGCGGCCAGGCGAGGTCGACGACCGCGAGGGCCGCGCTGGTGCGGCCCTGCAGGACCGCGGCGAAGCCGGCGCAGGCGACAGCGTTCAGGCGCTCAGCCGGGGTGCCGGCGGCGCCGGCCGCTTCGGTGGCGAGGCGCAGCGCCTCGTCGAGGTCGAGGTCGACGGTGGCGAGCCAGGCGCTGACGTTGAGCAGCGGGTAACGGGCCGCTGCGGGGGTGGTGGCGACGGCGTCGGCGAGGGCTTTGCGGGCGACCGCCAGGTCCTCGCCGCGGCGCCAGAACGACAGCTCGGCCCGGGCTCGGGCGGCCTCGGCGCGCGCGGCCGGCTCACTGGTCGGGGCTTCGAGCCGGGAGAGCAGCGCGTCGACTTCGTCCCACCGGCCGAGCTGGCCGAGGGCCTCGGCCCGCCGCAGGGTCGCCGGCCAGCCGGCGCCGGCCGCGTGCGCGGCGTCTGCCAGGCGGGCGGCGAGCGCGTAGTCGTCGACGATGAGGGCCATGTAGGCGGCCTGGAGCAGGAGCTCGGGCTCGGTCGGGTCGCGGCGGCTCTGGAGCAGCCAGGTGGCGACCCGGAGGGGGTCCCGGCGGTCGGTGCCGGCGGCGAGCGCGGCGTCGGTGAGCGCCTGGGCGTGGCTCCGCGCGGTGAACGCGGCCAGCTCCGCCCGCAGGACCTCGGCGTGGAGGGGGTGGGCCAGTCGGACGACCGTGGTGCGCTCCCAGGCCGACGTGCGCTCGGTGACGAGCAGGCCGCGGCCTTCGAGCGCGACCAGCACCTCCTGGGGTGCGAGGTGGGCGACCAGCTCGGCGGGGAGGGGCTCGCCGAGGGCGACGATCTCGAGCAGGCGGCGCTCTTCGTCGTCGACCGCCCCGATCCGGTCCCGGACCAGCTCGACCAGCCGGGTGCCGGTGCGGCCGGCGTCGACCATCTCCCGCAGGTAGAGGGGGTTGCCTTGGCTGACCTGCCAGAGACGGCGCCGGGTGGCCGTATCGATGCTGCCGCCGGCGGTCCGGTCGAGCAGTTCGGTGGTCTCGGCCTCCGAGAGCGGCTGCAGGTCGAGGCGGAGGGCCAGGCCCTCCTTCCAGAGCGCGACGATGGCGTCCGGGCAGCGGCTGGTGATCGTGGTGCTGGCGTCGGCGTCGGTGCGCACGGTCACGAGGACACCGGCCAGGCGATGCTGGGCGAGGTGGAGGACCAGGGCCGCTGAGCCCTCGTCGAGGAACTGGGCGTCGTCGACGGCCACGGCGAGGCCGTCGCCGAGCTGGCGCAGCTCGGCGAGGCGGGCGGCGGTGGCCTGGAGGACGTGCAGGCGGTCGCCGCGGTCGCCGAGCGTGTCCGGGACCCAGTGGGCGAAGGCGCCGAACGGGATGGTGGCGGTGGACAGGGTGGCGCGGATGACGACGGTCGGGCGGTGCTGCGCCTCCCGCTGGTCGTGCCAGTGGGCGAGGAGGCGCGACTTCCCGATCCCGGCGGGGCCGGCGACGACCATGGCGCCGGCCTGCGCGTCGACCTCGTCGGCGAGCAGGGCCAGCTCCTCGTCCCGGCCGACCAGCGGCCAACGGTCGGTGGCCGCCGCCGTGCACCCGGTTGGGGCTCGGCCTCGTCGCCCTGCCGCCGATCCCCACCGGCGACTTGCACCCACCATGCAATCACCGTAACGCCGCCGGTTCGTCTACTGGGCGTCGGTAGTGCCTACCGATGACGGGTGGGGGCGGGTCGTGGTCCCGTGGCGGGATGAGACGGAGAGCATGGGCTGGGGTGACGGCCCTGGTCCTGTTGGTGGGCGTCGGGTGCGGCGACGATGACGACGGCGGCGGCCTGCCGTCGGGCTTGGGGTCGGACGCCGATGGCGGGTCCAACAGCGGCGGTGGAGGCGGCGCGGGCAGCGGGGAGCCCTGCTCGTTGCTGAAGGTGTCCGAGATCGAGGCGGCGTTCGGTGACCACGGTGACGTCGCCGAGGGTGAGCCGCTCGGGATGCTCTGCACGTGGCAGGTGGGCGACATCGACGAGTCCGGCTCCGGAGCGATCGGCGTGACCCGCGCGCGGGGTGCAGGCACGCCGGAGCAGTCGATCACCGAGATCCGAGACCTCGCCCTTGACCCCGTCGAGGTCGAGGGTCTCGGTGACGAAGCCTTCTTCGACGGCCCGATCCTCTGGTTCCGCAAGGGCGACATCACGGTTTCGGTGAGCGCCGCCTTCTTCCCCGAGGTCCCCGGATCCAACGACAAGGTCGTCGAGCTCGCCCACAAGGTGCTGCCCCGGGTCTGAGGTGGTGGACTGGCCGGGTGGAGTCGAGCCGGCAGCGTTGGGTGGCGGAGCGGCGCTACCTGAACGCCAACCGCTACCGGCTGTCAGGCCTGGCCCAAGGCCTCTATCCGGACCACCCGGCCGTCCGTGGCCTGCTCGTCGCGGACGGTTGGCTCCCGCGTGCGCCGGTCCCGCTCGACGAGGTAGCCGTGGTCTGGTCGCCGTCGGCCGCCCCGGCGCCCGTGGTCGAGCGAACGGGCTACGCCGAGACGCTCGGGACGTTGGCTCCGCCGGCGGTGTTCGAGGATCGCCCCTGCTACCGGCTCACGGACGTGTCGACCGGCGATGGCGGCCGGCCGCAGCTCACGTTCGGACGGGCGACGTACTTCGACATCGTCGATGTGTGCGAAGCGGTCGCCCATGAGCTCGCCGCCTCGCGGGAGTCGCTGCCGCTCCGCACGCTCGTCGGCGATCCGTGTGACCTGACGCGGCGGCCGGTGGTTCCGGCCATCAGCGTTCTCACCGTCCGCAAGTCCCGCCGCGACGGACCGACAGTGCTGTTGCACCACCGCGACAGCGCCAAGGTCGTCCACGCCGGGGGGCTGTACCAGGTGGTGCCAGTGGGAGTTTTCCAACCGTCGTCGGCGACAGCGGGCAACGAGGCGAACGACTTCGACCTCTGGAGATCGGTGGCCCGGGAGTACGCCGAGGAGCTGCTGGGCGAGCCCGAGCTGGCCGGTGACGACGGTCCGCTCGACTACGACGGCTGGCCGTTCTACCGCGAGCTGCAGTCGGCGCGTCGGGTCGGAGGGCTGCGGGTGTCGTGGCTCGGGCTGGGGATCGACCCGTTGAGCCTGGTGGCGGACCTGCTGGTGGTGGCGGTGTTCGACGACGAGGTCTTCGACGCGCTGTTCGCCCGCCGGGTGTCGACCAACGCCGAAGGGGAGCTGCTGGCGGTGCCGTTCACCCAGTCGTCGGTCGAGCGCTACGCGGGGCAGGGGCCGATGCAGGCGGCCGGGGCGGCGCTGCTCGACCTGGCGTGGCGCCACGGCGTGCTCGAAATGTGACTCGTCTGTTAGTTTCTCGCGGATGGAGCGGGCGCGGGTGTCGGCGGGGTTCTTCTCGTTCACCGAGGTGCCGGCGGGGGCGCATCGCGCCTACAACGAGTGGCACCTGCTCGACCACCTGCCGGAGCAGTACCGGCTAGCGGGGATCGCGCACGGCGAGCGGTGGGTGGCATCGCCCGACTGCGTGGCTGGCCGGGTGGTGGACAACGACGTTGTCGGACCGGCGCAGTACGTGACGGTGTACCTGATCGGGGACCCGGTCGACGAAACGCTCCGCCGCTTCCGGGAGCTGGCAGTCGAGCTGCGCAACGAGGGTCGCTTCCACGAAGCCCGCACCGCCCACCTCTTCGGCGCCTGGCAGCTGTCGGGCACGGCGCTCTCGCCCGACGTGGTGCTGTCGCCGTCCGTCCTCCCGTGGCGGCCCGCCACGGGCGTCTTCGTGCTCGCGGAACCGACCAGCGATGACCCGAACGCGTTGGACGGGCTGGTCGAGGTCGAGGGGGTCGTCGGGGGCTGGAGCTTCGAGCCGGTGGGCGAGGACCTGCGGCATTCGTCGTGGTTGGTGCAGCCGTGGCGGTTCACGGTGCTGTGGCTCGACGGGGATCCGGCGGAGGTCGCCGGCCGGCTCGCGCCCGCGGTGCCTGAGAGCGCGGTCTTCGCGGCCCCCTACCGGACGGTCTCGCTGGGGGACTGGGGCGGTTTCGACTGATGCGGGTCGGCGTGGCGCTCGGCAACGTCGGCCTGACCCGCCGGCCGCTCACCGCCACCGACCACGCCGACCAGGTCATCCAGCTCGCCGAGGCCGCCGAGCAACTCGGCTTCCACGCCGTCTGGGTCGGCGACCACCTGGCGTTCCCGACCACGCCGACCACCTCGTACCCGTACGGCGGCGGCACGATGTCGCCGCAGACCTCGATGCTCGACCCGTTCGCGGTGCTCGCCGCGGTGGCCGCCCGCACCTCCCGGGTGCGGCTCGGCTTCGGGGTCGTGGTCCTGCCGCTGCGGCACCCGGTGGTGGTCGCCAAGCTGGTGGCGACCATCGACGCCCTGTCCCACGGCCGGGTGGTCCTCGGGGTCGGGACCGGCTGGCTGCCCGAGGAGCTGACCCTGGTGGGTGTTGACGTCGCCGAGCGGGGGCGGGCCACCGACGCCGCGCTCCAGCTACTGCGCCGGGCCTTCGCCGACGGCGAGGTCGACGGGATGACCCTGCTCCCGACCCCGGTCCAGCGCCCTGGCCCGCCGCTGTGGGTCGGTGGCGCCGGCTCCCGGGCCCTGCGCCGCGCCGCCGAGCTGGCGGACGCCTGGGACGCCCCGTTCACCGACCCCGACGCCCTGGCCGACGGCATCGCCCGGCTCCATGCTGCGTGCAAGGCGGTCGGGCGGGACCCGGCGACGTTGGACGTCGCGGTCCGGGGCCTGCCGGTCGAGGCCGTCGACGTCGACCTCGTCGCCCGCTACGCCGCGCTGGGGGTCACCGAGCTCGGGGTGCGGCCGCGCTTCGGCGACGTCGACAGCCTCGCCGCCCTGGCCGACCGGGTCAGTTTGAGTGAGTAGCCGATCCGTAGAACGGAGCATCATGCAGACGGACATCGTCATCGGGGCAGCGTCCGGGATGGGCGCAGCGATCGCCGGGCAGCTCGGGGCCGACGGCCGCCGCCTCGTCCTGGCCGACGTCGACGAGGCGGGCGCGCGGAAGGTGGCCGCCGAGATCGGCCCGGACGTCGAGGTGGTGCGCTGCGACCTGGCGTCCGCGGACGACGTCGCTGCGCTCGCCGGCGGGATCGAGCAGCTCGGCACGCTGGTCATGACCGCCGGGTTGTCGCCGACGATGGGCGCCGGTCGCCGCATCTACGAGGTCGACCTGCTCGGTCCGGCCCGGCTCGTGCGAGCGTTCGAGGCGGCGCTCGGCGAGGGATCGGTCGGGGTGCTGTTCGCCTCGATGGCCGCCCACCTGGTGCCGCCGTCGGCGGAGGTCGAGGCGGTCCTCGACGACCCGCTCGCGCCGGGCTTCTGGGACGGGCTCACGGCCCTCGGCTTCGACCCCGACGAGCCGAGCCTCGCCTACGCGCTGGCCAAGCGGGGGCTGGTGCGACTGGTGGAGCGGGAGGCGCGGCGCTGGGGCAGGCACGGCGCGCGGCTGCTGTCGCTGTCGCCGGGCATCGTCGACACGCCGATGGGCCGGGCCGAGGCCGCCGCCCAGCCGGTGATGGCCGGCATGGTCGACGGCAGCGCCCTCGGCCGGATGATCCGCCCGGACGAGATCGCCGTCGTCGTCGCGTTCCTGACTTCGCCAACTGCCACCGCGATGACCGGCACCGACGTCCTCGTCGACGGCGGCGCGGTCGCGGGCTTCACCGTCAGCCAGTGAACGGCGGCTCCTCGTCCACGGGCGTTGCGGGCGGGGGAGTGGGGCCGGAAGGCGCGGCAGTCGTCGGCGGGGAGGTCGTCGGCGGGACCGGGCCGGTGGCGCACGAGTCGGTCGGCGCCTTGCCGGCGACCCGGTCGGCCATGAAGCGAACGATCTGGGCGGCGGCGTGGGCGCCGATGTTCTCGTGGGTGGCACCCGGGTACTCGGTGTACTCGGTGACCTGGCCCGTGTCGCACAGCCGGTCGTAGAGGTCCCGGGCCCGCTCGATGACCACCCGCTGGTCGGCGGTGCCGGACACCAGCAGCAGCGGCGAGTCGACCGCCACCTTGCCCACGTCGTTGGCCAGGATGATCGACCGGGCCGGTTCGGTCGTGCGGGGGTCGTGGCTGAAGAACGTCTCGGCCGGGATCGGGACGAGGGCGTTGATGATGTCGCCGATGCACTGGTCTGGGAACACGTCGGCCGCGGCGGCTGCGAGCTCGGGGCCGGCGTAGTCGGCGGGGTCGATCTCGGGGTGCTCGCCGGCGGCGCCGTAGAGCCCGAGCGCGGTCACGATCCGCGACACGATGTCGTCGATGCCCCCATACGTTCGGTCGAACATGGCGGCCGGCGCCAGGGAGACGGTGCCGAGGAGGTCGAGCTCCGGGGCGTAGTCCTCGCCCAGCTCGTTGGCGGCGATGGCGCCGTGGGCCACCCTGGGAGCCGCCGATGGCGAGCCACCGGGTGCCGGCGCCGGTCTCGGTCAGGTTCCGGGCGGCGCGCACCGCGTCGATGACGCTGTGGCCCTCGCTGAGGCGCGACAGGTACGGGTGGGTCTCGCCGACGGGGCCCATGCCGATGTAGTCGCTGCCGACGCCGACGCCCTTCAGTCCGAGCGTCGAGACCGGCCCGCCGAGCCGGCTGAGCGCGCACACCCCGGCCAGCCCGACCGTGCCGTTGGCGTACGACACCACCGGCCAGCCGCCGTCGGGCGCCGGCCCGTGCGGGTAGGTCAGGGTGCCGGTGACGGCCCGGTCGTGCCCGGCGGCGTCGCGGGAGTGGTACATGATCCGCAGCGTGGTGGTGTCCGCGGTGGTGGCGACGTCCTGGACGCGGATCAGCTCGCCGGGCTCCCCAGGCGGCAGTGGTGATGTCTGCCTGAAAGCGAGGGGGGAATGCGACGCAGAGGGTGGGCGCTCAGGAGGATGAGATGGCTACGACGAAGCAGAAGCAGGCCGCTCGCCGGAACATCGGCAAGGCACGGCAGGCGCAGAGCGACCGGGCGAAGGGCAAGAAGGCCCCCCGCCGCACGTCAGGGCTGAGCACCGCCCAGCAGAACGACCTGCCTGACTCGAAGTTCGCCTTTCCCGATCAGCGCAAGGAGCCGCTGACCGACGCCAAGCACGTCCGCAACGCCGTCGCCCGCTTCGACCAGGTCGAAGGCGTGTCCGACGACGACCGCGACAAGGCCTGGCGCCGCATTCGCACCGCCGCCCGCAAGTTCGACGTCGAGATCGAGGCGCGCGGCTGGCGCCAGCTCTTCAAGGGCGGCAAGGCCAAGAAGCGGTAGCGACTCGCTCGGGGGACGCCTGGCGCCTAGACGCCGGCGGCAGCTCCTGCGGAGTCGGACCCCACGAACTCGGCCAGGTGGACGTCGTGGTCGGCGGCGACGAGCTCGGCGGCCTTCTCGCCGATCATGATCGACGCCGCGTTGGTGTTGCCGCTGACCACGTTGGGCATGACGCTGGCATCGGCGACCCGGAGGCCCGACACGCCGTTCACCCGGAGCTGGGCGTCGACGACGCTGCCCATCCGGCAAGTCGACGTCAGGTGGTACACGGTGAACGAGTAGTGCCGGGCGAGGTCGACCAGCAGCTCGTCGGTCGGCTCGTCGCCGGACTGATGCCCGTGCGCCGCAGCCAGCGCCGGCGGCACCATCAGCGGCCCGAGCCCCGGCGGGTCGGGCCAGCGCGCCGCCACGTCGAGCGCCCGGCGCAGCACCGCCACCATGACCTCCATGTCGTAGGGGTCGCCGTAGTAGTTCATGCGGATGTCGGGCGCCGCTAGCGGGTCGGCGCTGGCCAGGACGATCTCGCCCTCGCTGTGGGGCTGCACCGGGTTGGCCAGGACGATCACCGACTCGGCGTCGGGAGCCAACTGCACTGCCGGGTCCTCGAAGTAGGTCGCCGGGTCGACCTTCAGGCAGGTCCGCCAGATGTCCTCGTTGTAGCCGCAGATGAAGAACCCCAGCTGGGCGTCGTGGGTGTGGTCGTCACCGAGCCCGGTCGAGAACCAGGCGCAGGCCTCGTACAGCGACGACGACACCAGCCCGAACCCGGTCGTCGCCCACTCGGCGACCCGCCGCTGGGCCTCGGCCTTCACGGCCTGCAGCTCCGGGGGTAGCGACGCGTCGTCCGCCGGGTCGGCGGGCAGGGGGCCGGCCGGTGCCCGCAGCGCATCGGGTCCCATCGACAGGCCCATCTGGCTCATCGAGATCCCGGTACCGGGCGCCGGGTAGATGAGGCCCACCTGCAGGTGGTCCTTGAGGTGCTTGCCGACATCGGGCGCGTCGAGGAGGCACGTCACGCCCGCCGCCTCGAGCTCCGCCTGCGGCCCGACACCCGACAGCAGCAGGATCTGCGGCGAGCCCACCGCACCCGCGCTGAGGATGATCTCCTTGTCGGCCGACACGACGTCGGTCGTGCCGTCGGCCGTGCGGTACTCGACGCCGGTGGCCCGGAGCTCGTCGATGACCACCCGGGTCACCTGCGCGTCGCAGATGATCGTCAGGTTGGGCCGCGCCTCGACGTCGCCCTCGAGGAAGGCGTGGTAGGTGCTCGACCGCTTGCCGTCCCGGGTGGTGGTCTGCAGCAGCGAGACGACGCCGTCGGGCCCACCGCGGTCACGCCCGTTGTAGTCGCCCTGCGGGATCCCCGCGGCGACGGCCGCGGCGACGAAGGCCTGCGACCCCGGCAGCACCGGCGCTCGCACCGACACGCCCAACGGGCCGGTGGTGCTGTGGGCATCGGCGTCGACCACGATGTCGCCGCTCGGCGCCAGGCCCTCGCTCTTCTTGAAGTACGGGAGCACGTCGTCGTAGCTCCAACCCGTGGCGCCCTCGGCGGCCCAGGCGTCGAAGTCGCCGGGATGGCCCCGCACGTAGGCCATGTAGTTGATGCCCGACGAGCCGCCGAGCATCTTGCCCCGCGGCACCATCATGCGGCCGCCCTCGAGGCCGCGCCCGCACTCGCCGGCATCGGCCGTGTACATCCAGTCGGTGGCCGGGTTCTGCTGCAGCACCGGGCACGCCGCAGGCATCGCCTCCTGCGGTGGCGGCGGCCCGCCGGCCTCCAGCAGCGCCACGCGGCACGCCGGGTCCTCCGAGAGCCGGGCGGCCACCACTGCGCCTGCCGAGCCCCCGCCCACGATCACGAAGTCGAAGGTTCCCCCCATGGGTCCAAAAGTACCCACGGCCAGGCCCTTGTACCGGCGAGGCGGCAGAATCTCGCCATGACGAACCGACGCGTGGTGACGGGGGTGAACGCCGACGGCAAGTCGGTGTTCGTCGACGACGACGAGGTGGAGCCGTTCGTGCCGGCGTTGATGCCGGGTTTCGCGTTCCAGCGGCTGTGGGGCGAGGACGAGGTTCCGGTGGCGCCGCAGGATGGCAACCGGCCGCCGGCGGACGCCTACTTCCCGCCCGCGGGCGGCTACCGGGTCGGGACGTTCACCGTGCCGCCCGACTCGTCGGCGGCGCCGCCCGAGGACGTCGACGTGGCGGCCGGGATGGCCGAGATCGAGGCCGGGCTGCCCGGGCTGATCGCCCACGTCGAACCGGACAACCCGGGCATGCACACCACGGTCACGATCGACTTCGAGTACGTGGTGTCCGGCCGGGTGGTGCTGGAACTGGACGACGGCGCCACCGTCGAGCTCGGCCCCGGCGACACCGTGGTCCAGAACGGCACCCGCCACGCCTGGCGCAACCCCTTCGACGAGCCCGCCACCCTGGTCGTCGTCCTCATCGGCGCCCACCCCGCCTGACCACCCGTGGAGCGAAGACGGGGAGCGAGCGGCGAAACCGTGGTAGGACCATGGCGGCATGGCTGAGTGGCCGAAGAGCGCGGAGGTCGTCGTGGTCGGCGGCGGCATCGTGGGGGCGAGCGCGCTCTACCACCTGGCGGTCGCCGGGTGCCGGGACGCAGTGCTGCTCGAACGGGACACGCTGGGGTCCGGGTCGACCGGCGCCGCCGCCGGCGGGATCCGGGCGCAGTTCTCCGACGAGCTGAACATCCGCATCGCCGTCGAGAGCCTCCGCCGCTTCGCCGCCTTCCCCGAGGAGATCGGGGCGGACATCGGGTTCCGCCAGTGGGGCTACCTGTTCCTGCTGCCGGCCGACGCCGTCGCCGACTTCGAGGCGGCCGTCGCCCTCCAGCAGCGGCTCGGCGTCGCGACCGAGCTGATCGGCCCCGACGAGGCGGCCGCCATCGTCCCCCAGCTCAGCCTCGACGGCATCGCCGCCGCCACGTGGAACCCCCTCGACGCCAGTGCCGATCCGGGTGCGGCCGTCCAGGGCTACGTCGACGCCGCTCGGCGCCACGGTGCCACCGTGTTCCAGGGCGCCGATGCAACCCAGGTGCTGCACGAGGGCGGCCGGGTCACCGGCGTCGCCACCTCCCGGGGCACCATCGCCACCGGCCGGGTCATCTGTGCCGCGGGCGTGTGGTCCCGCGAGCTGGCCGCCACCGCGGGGGTCAACCTCCCCGTCCAGGCCGAGCGCCGCTACGTCTACCAGACCGCCGCCCCCGACGAGCTCCCGGCCGAGCTGCCGCTGACCATCGACTTCGCCACCTCGTTCTACCTGCACCGGGAGCGCGACCGCCTGCTGCTCGGCGGCCCCTGGGCCAGCCTCGAGGACCTGGCGCCGGTCGCCGTCGACCGGGTCCCCGCACTCGCCACGCTGCCTATCCGCCCTGGCTGGTCGGGCCTCTACGAGATGAGCCCTGACCACAACGCCATCGTCGGCGACGCCACCGAGCCCGCCGGGCTGCTCTACGCCACCGGCTTCTCGGGCCACGGGTTCCAGCAGAGCCCGGTCGTCGGCCGCTACCTCGCCGACGTCGCGCTCGGCCGACCGCCCGAGATCGACCTGTCCCCGTTCGGGGTCGAGCGCTTCGCCCACCGGACCCCGAGGGTGGAGCGCCACCTCGTATGACGCAGCTCACCTACCTCGACGCGTCGGCGCTCCGGGCGGCGCTGCCCATGGACCGGGCCATCCACGCGATGCGGGCCGCCTTCACCGACGACCGGGAGGTGCCGCCCCGGGTGGCGCTGGCCGGGTCGCTGTTCATGCCGGGCCGGGTGGGGGCGCACACCGGGGTCAAGGTCGTGTCGACGGTGCCCGGCCACCCGTCGGGCCTGGTCGCGGTGTTCGGTCCCGACGGCGAGCCCCTGGGCGTGGTCGACGGTCCGACCCTCACCGCCATCCGCACCGCGGCCGCCGCCGGGCTCGCCACGGAGCTGCTGGCCCGACCCGACACGAGGGTGCTGGCGATGCTCGGGGCCGGGGCCATGGCCGCCGACCAGGTCGAGGCCGTCCGCGCCGTCCGGCCGATCGAGCGCACCCTCGTCTGGAGCCGCGACCCCGCCCGGGCCGAGGCGCTGGCCGCCCGGGTCGGCGCTGCGGAACCAGTCGCCAGCATCGACGACGCGGTCGCCGCCGCCGACGTCGTGAGCTGCGCCACACCCGCCACCCGGCCCCTGTTCGCCGCCGACGCCGTGCGCCGAGGGGCCCACCTCAACGCCATCGGCGCCTTCACCCCGGAGATGGCCGAGCTCCCGGCGGCGCTGCTCCACCAGGCCTGGGTGGTCGTCGACGACCTGGCCGCCTCCACCCGGGAGGCCGGCGACCTGCTCCAGGCGGACCGACCAGCCGACGCCGAGATGAGCGACCTGCTCGCCGGCCGGGCCGACCCCCCGGCCCCCGGCACGACGACGACGGTCTACAAGTCCACCGGCGCGGCCAACATGGACATCGCCGCCGCCGTCGCCGCCCTGGCGAGCGGACCGCTGTGACCCGCCGGCGCTGGATCGCCGTCGCCATCGCCGCGGTGCTGGCCTTGGCGGCGGCCGGTGCCGGCCTCGCCCGTTGGCGGGCCCAGAACGACGACCCGATCTTCGGGACGCAGGAGGCGAAGCGGGTCCTCGGTGACTACCTCGACGCCGTCGAGCATGGCGACTACGCCGCCGCCGCTGAGCTCCTGGCCGTCGGCGACGAGGCCCTCGGCGAGCGACCGGACCTCCGCCCGCTCGAGGTCGACGAGCTCTCCGTCGAGGCGCTGGCGGCCGGCCTCGAGGACTACTGCAGCAACGGCTGCATCGCACTGACCTCGATCGACCTCGACGAAGCCGGCGGTTCGGCGTATCGAGCCGTCGTCAGCTTCGGCGAGCCCCGCGGGCACCCGCTGGAGCGCAGCTTCACAGTGGGGGAGCGGGACGACGGCACCCGCTACGTCCGCGGCCTGCCGCCGGCCGGCACCGGGACGCTGCCCCGGCCCGAGTGAACCCCTAGACGCCCAGGTAGGCCTCGCGCATCTGGGCGTTGTCGAGCAGGGCGGAGCCGGTGTCGGACATGACGATCTTGCCGGACTGCAAGACGTAGCCCCGGTGGGCGATCGACAGCGCCATCGTGGCGTTCTGCTCGACCACGAAGATGGTGGTGCCCTGTTCGTTGACCTGCTGGATGATGTCGAAGTTCTGCTCGACCAGGATCGGCGCCAGGCCCATCGACGGCTCGTCCATGAGCAGCACCTTCGGCCGAGCCATCATCGCCCGGGCCATGGCCACCATCTGCTGCTCGCCGCCCGAGAGCGTCCCGGCCCGCTGGCCCATCCGCTCCTTGACCCGGGGGAACAGCTCGAGCACCCGCTCCAGGTCCTCCTGGACCTCGGCCTTGTCCCGCCGCAGGTACGAGCCGAGATCGAGGTTCTCCTTCACCGACATGCGCTTGAACAGGCGCCGGTTCTCGGGGACCATCGAGATCCCCATCTCGACCACGCGCTGGGTGGCCAGCTCGTTGGTCCGCTCGCCGTCGAGCATGACGTCGCCGTGGGTCGGCGACACGAACCCGAGGATGGTCTTGAGCGTGGTGGTCTTGCCGCTGGCGTTGCCGCCGAGCAGGCACACGATCTCGCCCGGGTAGACCTCGATGCTGACGTCCCGGAGGACCTGGATCGGGCCGTAGTGGGTGCAGACCTCGCGCAGCTCGAGGATCGGCTGCCGCTCGTCGGGATCGCTCATTGCGCCTCCACCGGAGATGAAGGGACGTGGCCACCGTCCGTCCGTGACCGCCGACCCAGGTAGGCCTCGATGACCTGTTCGTTGGTAGCGACCTCGTCGTAGGCACCCTCGGCGATCTTCTGGCCGTGGTCGAGGACGACGACCCGCTCGGAGGCGCCCTTCACCGTCGGCATGTCGTGCTCGATGAGGAGGATGGTGATCCCCGCCTTGTCCCGGATCTCGCCGATCAGGCGGGCCAGCTCCTGGGTCTCGCGGGGGTTCATGCCGGCCGTCGGCTCGTCGAGGAGGATGAGCTTCGGCCCCGACGCCATGGCCCGGGCGATCTCCAACCGCCGCCGGTTGGCGTAGGACAACGAGTACGCGGGCTGGTCGGTGCGGTAGCCGACGAGGCGCGTCCCGAAGAACGCGAGCGCGTCCTCGGCCTGCTGGCGGGTCTCCTCCTCCTCCCGCCGGAACGACGGCAGGCGGAAGATGGCCTTGAACATGCCCGACCGGGTGCGGCAGTGCCGGGCGACCATGACGTTCTCCCGCACGGTCATCTCCGGGAACAGCCGCACGTTCTGGAAGGTGCGGGCGATCCCGCGCTCCAGGATCTGGCTGGGGCGCAGCCCGGCGACGTTGTGCCCGTCGAACACGACCTCGCCATGGTCGACCGGGAGCATGCCGGTGATCAGGTTGAACAGCGTGGTCTTGCCGGCCCCGTTGGGGCCGATGACGCTGACGATCTCACCCTCGTTGACCACGAGGTCGAGCTCGGAGATGGCGCGCACGCCCCCGAAGTCCTTGGTGAGCTGCCGGATCTCGAGCAGGGCCATCGATGCCGCCTTCAGCTCTCCGCCCCCGCCGGGACGGCGGCGGCAACGGGACTACCGTTCTCGTCGGCCTGGGACTGGAGCCAGGCGTCCTGGGCGACGTCCTCCTCGTGCAGCTCCTGGGCCCGCCGCCGGCTCGGGATGAACCCCTCGGGACGGCGCAGCATCATGAAGATGAGAAGAGCGCCGTAGAGCAGGTAGCGGTAGTCCTCGAACTCCCGCAGCAGCTCCGGCAGGCCGACCAGCACCAGGGCGCCGAGCATGACCCCGCGGATGCTGGCCATGCCACCCACGATGATGATGACCAGCACGGTGATCGAGATGACGATCTCGAAGCTCTGGGGGAAGACCGAGCCGATCTTGGTGGCGTACAGCGCGCCGCCGAGGCCGGCGAGCACGGCGCCCATGACGAACGCCGACAGCTTGGCGGCCACGAGGTTGACGCCCATGGCCTCGGCGACCGACTCGTCCTCACGCATGGCCATCCAGGCCCGCCCGATGCGGGAGTCCTGCAACGACCAGGACACGTAGGCCGCCAGCAGCACCAGGATGAACAGCACGTAGAGGAACGCCTGCGGGCCCCGGATATCGACCGGCCCGATGACGATGTCCGGGACCCGGGTGATGCCCTGGGCCCCGCCGAACGTGCCTTCCAGCGCGTCCGAGAGGAACATGATCCGGACGATCTCACCGAACCCCAACGTGACGATGGCGAGGTAGTCACCCCGCATGCGCAGGACCGGCGTGCCGACGATGAGGCCTGCGGTGCCGGCCGCCACCACCACGATGGGCAGGACGAGCCAGAAGTTCCAGCCGAATCCGAGGCTCGAGGCCGGGGACGAGAACAGCGCCATGGTGTAGGCGCCGACCGCGAAGAACGCCACGTACCCGAGGTCCAGCATCCCGGCGAACCCCACCACGATGTTGAGGCCGAGCGCCATCACCAGGAAGATGCCGACGAGGTTCAGGATCTCGCTGTAGAACGGCCCCAGCACCTGGGGCAGCTCGCCGAGCACCAGCGCGGTGACGGCCAGGATCCCGATGGTGGTGGCCTGTCGCTGGCGCGTCGGCAGGCGCTCGACGCGGGTCCGGAGCGAGATGCCCTCGGGCCGCGTCCGCAACAAGTAGATGCCGAAGCCGGCGACGGCGACGACGGCGGCGCCTCCCCAGCTCAACGCACCGGACTTCTCGTAGAGGAAGTTGGTGAGGGGCGAGGTCTTGATGTTGAGCTCGTCCTGGATGCCCCGCAGCACCTGGCGGATGAGGGACTGCAGCATGCCGAACCCGGCCGCGGTGATGAAGCCGGCGAGCACGGCGTTGCGCCACCGGACCGGCAGGAGGTGCATGGCCCCGGCAACGAGCCCCACCACGAGGTTGACGGCGAGCACGACGAGCAGCCCGGCGGGGAGCTGGTGGCCGAACGTCAGCAGCTGCGGGCCGTTCTCGTCGGAGATCAGTTCGGGCGAGATGTTGATGAAGGTGTCGCGGACGTTGAAGTGGTCGATCAGCAGGATGAACACCACCATGACGGCGGTGCTGGCCGCCCCGGCGATGAGCCCGGCCTGGAGGTTCCGCACGCCTGGCTTCGTGGCGGCGAAGCCCTCGATCTGCTTGGGAGCGGCGGCCGCCGTGTAGCCGACGACCAACGGGATGCTGACCAGCAGCAGGGTGCCCAGCGACACGCCGCCGATGATGTTGCGCTCGGAGAACCGCTCGACCATGCCGATGGCCGACACGAACACCGTGGCCAGGCCGGCGATGAGCCCCAGGCGGAGGGCCCGCATGCGGTCGACTTCGCGGGCGGGGAGCAGCACGCCCTCGGCCGCGGCGGCTGCCGCGGCGGCGGCGGTGCCGGCCCGGGTCTGGATCTCGGCCCCCTCGTCGCTGACCCGCTCGCCAAGGAGCCCGGTGGGGCGGAAGATGAGGATGAGCACCAGCGCGAGGAACGCGACCACGTCCTTCAGCTGGTGGGCGGCCGGGATGTCGAGCCCCCGGAGCACGAGGCTGGGGCCCAACGACTCGATGGCGCCGATCGTGAGGCCGCCCAGCGCGGCCCCGATCATGTTGCCGATGCCGCCCAGGACGGCCGCGGTGAAGGCCTTGATGCCGGGCAGGAAGCCGGTCAGGAAGAACACGTTCTTGAAGACCAGGCCGAAGAGCAGGCCCGCGGCGCCGGCCATGGCGCCGCCGATGGCGAACACGAGGGAGATGGTGCGGTCGACGTTGATGCCCATCAACCGGGCCATCTCCTGGTCCTCGGCGACTGCCCGCATGGCCCGGCCGGTGCGGCTGCGCTCGACGAACAGCTGGAGCCCGACCAGGATGATCAGGGTCGCCACGATGACCAGCAGGTGGACCTTGAGGATGTGGAACCCGGCGAAGTCGACGAAGCCGCTGAGGACCTCGACCTTCGGGTACTTCTTGACGCTGACCCCGAACAGGCCGGCGACGGCGTACTGCAAGAAGAACGAGGCCCCGATGGCGGTGATGAAGGGGACCAGGCGCGGCGCGCCCCGCAGCGGCCGGTAGGCCACCCGCTCGAGGACGAGCGCGACGACCGTCGAGACGGTCATGCAGCACACCAGCACGATGAACAGCGACACCCACGGCTGGTCCTCCCACAGGCTGGACTGGGCCAGCCGGTCGGAGACGAAGAAGCCGGTCATGGCGCCGATCATGAAGACCTCGCCGTGGGCGAAGTTGATGAAGCGCAGCACGCCGTAGACCATCGTGTAGCCCAGCGCGATGAGTGCGTAGACCGAGCCCTGGGCGATGCCGATGACGATCAGCCGCCGCCATTGGTCCGCGTCGAGCCGACCGCTAGTGATGCTGTTGAACGCTCCGATGGCGACGAGGACGACCGCCGAGATGCGGACCAGCCACAAGAACGAGTCGACGACGGGCAGCTGAACTGCGCGCGCCTGTCGTCCAACGACCAAGGCCCGTAGCCGCCCCGGGAGCCGGTCGTCCGACTCCCGGGGGGTCTCTACGGGCGGCTCCAAGCCGCTCATCTACTGCTCCCTGTCGCCGTTGCTGGCTTACTCGGGCGTGTAGGTGAAGAGGATGTTGCCTCGAACCTGATCGATCGTCTTCTGCTCCGCAGTGTTCTGCACGACGTCGATGGCAGGATCGGCGCAGTCACCGAACTCGTCACAGGTGATCGACCCGGTGATGCCCTCGTAGCCCTTCGTCTTGTACAGCGCGTCCCGCAGCTTCTGGCGATCGATGTGGATGGTGCCGTCGTCGTCCTCCACCGCGACCTTCTCGATGGCCTCGAACAGGATGTTCACCGAGTCGTAGGCGTGGGCGTGGAACGCCTGGATCGGCTTCTCGCCGTTCTCGTCCTCGTACTTGGCGACGAAGTCGTCGTACTTGCTGCCCTCCGGCGTGGCCGGGCCCGAGAAGTACATGCCCTCGGTGTCGGGCAGCGCGATGAACGTGTCGGACAGCAGGCCGTCCGCACCCATCAGCTTGTCGGTCTTCGCCAGGTCCGGGAACTCCTTGGCCTGCTCGACGATGTAGTCGGCCTCAGGCTGGAAGATCGGGAAGAAGACGATGTCCGGCTTCGTCGCCGCCGCTTCGGTCAGCACCGAGCGCATGTCGGTGTCGCCCTTGCTGACGGCGGTCGCCAGCACGACGTCGCCGCCGAGATCCTTGAAGGCGGTGCCGAAGGCGTCGGCGAGGCCCTGGGTGTACGGGTCACCGTCGTGGATGGTGACGGCCTTCTTGGCCTTCAGCTCGTCGAAGGCGTAGGTCGCCGCCGCGGTGCCCTGGATGATGTCGTTGTGGGCAACGCGGAAGTAGCCGGGCTGGAAGTTCTCGCCCTCCTTGCCGTTGAGGTCGGAGGTCAACGCCGGCGAGGTGTTCGACCCGGAGATCATGACGAAGCCCGCGTCGGACGCGATCTCCATCGCCGGGACCGCCGCACCCGAGCAGCTGGTGCCGATGATGCCGACGATCGACTCGTCGGACGTCACGCGCTGAGCAGCTGTCGTGCCTTGCTCAGCGGCGCACCCGTCGTCCTCGGTCTGCAGCTCGATCTCGTGGTCGAGGAGCTTGCCATCACGGTCGGCGATGGCGATCTCGATCGCCCGCACCTGGTCGGTACCCAGGCTGGCGGTCTCGCCTGTGATCGACTCGATCGCCGCGATCTTGATCGGGTCACCCGACTCGACCGTGACCGCACCGAGCTTGCCGGCCTTGAAGCCGCCGTCTGCCGAGGTGTCGTCGTCGTCAGCGCATGCCGCCGCCGCCATGAGGGCGACGGGCAGGAGAAGCGCAAGTGCACGGAAGCCTGTTCTTCCCATCAGGTCCCCCCTTTGCTCTGGACCTGGCGGGGAGAATAACCCTCGGAGCACCGACGGGTGTCGGAATGTCGAAAGATCGTCACTTGCGTTCACACTCTGAACATCGCGTGCACGCCTCGCTCGCCGATGTGCTAGATAGCCCGGACCTATGCCTGACGATCCGTCCAGTCGTCCGCCGTCCTACGAGGCGATCCGCAACTTGCTGGGGCTGTACTGCGAGCTGATCGACGCCGGGGACTTCGACGGGCTCGGGGCGCTGTTCGCCGATGCGGTGCTGCGGGACGACGCCGGCAACGAGACCGCCCGGGGGCGGGACGGCGTCGTAGCCTTGTACACGGCGACGACCCGGCGCCACGCCGACGGCACGCCCCGGACGCGGCACCTGACGCTGAACCCGATCATCGAGGTCGACGAGGCGGCCGGCACCGCCACGGCTCGGTCGGCCTTCGTGGTGCTGCAGGCCACCGACGCTGTGCCGCTGCAGCCGATCGTCAGCGGCCGCTACCGCGACCGCTTCGCCCGGCTCGACCGCCTCGGCGGCGGCTGGGCCTTCACCGAACGGGCCTTCGCCGTCGACCTCGTCGGCAACGTGTCGGACCACCTCACGTTCGACCTCTGACGCTGATGCGGACCACGCGCCAGCGCAGCTGGAGCGGCTGGGGAACGCGTGTTGGTGGAAAGCATCTCCTGGTGGGCGATAAGGGCCGTCGACACAGGAGGTCGTCATGGGAATCATCGCGCTGCTGGTCATCGGGCTCATCGCGGGCGCCATCGCCCGCTTCCTGGTGCCCGGACGCGACAGCATCGGGCTCATCGGCACGCTCGCCTTGGGCGTCATCGGTTCGTTCGTCGGCGGCTTGCTCGCCGTCGCACTCACCGATCGGACGATGGACGACTTCGGCGCTGCGGGCCTCTTCGGCTCGATCGTCGGCGCCGTCATCGCGCTGCTCGTCTACCGCTGGCTGCAGCCCCGCGGCCGCCTCACCGGCCGGCCGGGTGCCCGCGTCTGACGGCGTGACGGTTTGACGCCTCGATGACCTGACGGCCCGGCCGCGATGCGGCCGGGCCGTCGGCTCGTTCAGGCCGTTCAGGCCGTTCAGGCCGT
>Ga0075421_100000208_pt1 | contig 55646 bp, 58 predicted proteins | sample SoiMetdeltSBSDD5_FD_75292 | JGI IMG/M metagenome (GOLD analysis project Ga0075421, IMG submission 75292) | Bulk soil microbial communities from a Populus tree surrounding site in Tennessee, USA - Soil MetaG P. deltoides SBSDD5 | ecosystem: Environmental > Terrestrial > Soil > Tree plantation... | reverse complement strand
CGTGTCTCGATTTTCCGCCGGCCGCCGCAACAGGGCTTCGATGCGGGCAAGCAGCTCGGCAATCGCGAACGGCTTGGTCAGATAATCGTCGCCGCCGGCACGCAGCCCGCGCACCCGATCATCGACCGCTGCCAGGGCGCTCAGAACCAAGACCGGCGTCCGCACCAGCTCCTGCCGCATCACCTCGATGATGGTCAGTCCGTCGATTCCGGGCAGCAGCCGATCTACGATCATGACGTCGGCTTCGGCTGCGCGCGCCTTATCAAGGCCGGCGATCCCGGTGGCCGCCCAGTCGACATCGAATCCGCGCTCGATAAGCTCCGCCCTGATCTCGCTCGCCGTTTCGCCGTCATCCTCGATCAGCAGCACTCTCGGCATCACGCGTTCTCTGACGGCTTCGGCCGAAACCGCACAACGATCCGATGCCGAGCTCCATCCCGCCGCAAGCGGCTCACCGTTCAGTGCAATCCCGTTCGACGCCATAGCACACAGGCCTTCCGTCGGCCGCCGACACCGCAAATGTAGGTACGACACGGCAGTGTCGGTACCGTGCGGGCCGGCCGGTCGCCATTAAATTGCGTTTTAGGGTCGGGGGTTTGGAAGCCAGCGGCGGATGAGCCTTGCGCAGGCAGGCGCGGCCGCCCGCGCGCGGTCGCGGGCTCGGTTGCGTTTGCGGCGTTTTGGCCGCGTTTCGCGTGACGAGCACAACGCCATGAAGCCGAATTTAGGTTTCTGAAGCCCATTTTAGCGGCGGGCCGATGACCCGCTGCGTATCTACAATGTCGTGGCGTGCAGCGTGACGCCTTCGACCGAACCACAGAAAGCCAAGAGGAGGTCGCGATGCGACGCCTATTGATGATCGCAGCCGCGATGCTGCTCTGCTGCGCCAACAGCTACGCCCAGAGCGCGACCGGCGCGTCCGGCATGAGGGCGACGTCCCCGCTCGGCATCCCCGGGTCGAACGGACCGGCGGCCAGCGGCATTCCGCTCGGTGCGACCGAGATCGATCCGGGCGGATTGAGTCCCGTTCCGAGCGCCGATTGCGCAGCGGCCGCCGCGAGCGTCGCCGCAAGCTCCACGTTCGACGGAGGCGGATTGAGCGGGTCGGCAGCAACGGCTTTGCTGTCGAGCTGCCCACCGACATTGCCGAACGTATCGAGAGGCGCGGCCTCGCCGCTGTCCGTGCCGGGAGCGAACGCATCCCCTCGCATCGGCGGCGCGATACCGCTTGGCGCAACCGAAATCGACAGCGCCGGGCTCAGCCCGGCGATCACGGTTCCGGCGCCCGGGGCCGGCACGTTGTGTCCCGGCGCGAGCCCCACGAGCGTCGGCATCCAAACGCAGCCTGCCTGCTGATGGGAAAGCTTGGTCGACGACATGCGCCCCAGATTGATTCAATCGGCCGTCCTGCTGACTTGCGTCATCGCGGCTGCGGTGGTGACGATCCAATTCCGCACGGCCGCGACGCCAAGCCCCGCGGCGGTCGCGCCGACCGCAGTCCCGGTGATTGCCGAAAAGGTGCAACAGCACGATGTGCCGACCTACCTTCGTGGCCTCGGCACCGTCGTCGCATACAACAATGTGGTGGTGCGCAGTCAGATCACCGGCCAGCTCGTCAGCGTTGCGTTCACCCAGGGCCAGCCGGTGCACAAGGGCGACGTGCTGGCCGAGATTGATCCGCGCCCGTACCAGGCGCAACTCGATCAGGCCGTCGCCAACCGCGACCGCGACCAGGCGCAGGCGGAGAACGCCCAGGCCAACCTCGATCGCTACGTCCCGCTGGCCGCAAAGGGCTACGCGACCACGCAGCTCGTCGACACGCAGAAGGCGCAGCTGGCCCAGCTGCGGGCGACGGTGAAATACGACGAGGCCGTGATCGCGCAGGCAAGGACCAATCTGAGCTACACGCAGCTGACCGCGCCGATCGATGGCGTGACCGGTATCCGCCAGGTCGACGAGGGCAACATCATCCATCCGACCGACACGAACGGGCTGGTCTATGTCACGCAGATCCAGCCGATCTCGCTGATCTTTTCCCTGCCTCAGACCGATCTTGCCCGCATCCAGCAGCAGATGGCGCAGGGATCCCTGACCGTCCTGGCCTATAGCCAGGACGACAAGGCCGAGCTCGACCGGGGCACGCTCGACCTCATCGACAATCAGATCGTGCAGACCACCGGCACGATACGGCTGCGCGCGAGCTTCCCCAACGCCAAGCGCCAGCTGTGGCCGGGCGAGCTCGTCAATGCGCGGCTCCTCGTCGAGACGCGGCATGACGGGCTGACGATCGCGGCATCGGCATTGCAGCAAGGGCCGGACGGCTCGTTCGTCTGGGTCGTCAAGCCGGATGCCACGGTCGACGTGCGGCCCGTCGCGGTCGCGCAGATCAGCGACGACCAGGCGCTGATCGATTCCGGCCTCGAGCCCGGCGAGATGGTCGTGGCGCAAGGGCAATACCGGCTCCAGCCCGGCGCGCTGGTGCGCGTGCTGCAAGCTGCCGCGGCCCAGCAGGCCGATCTGCAGAGCGCTGTCGAGCAGGCGATTCCGTGAATATCTCGGCCCCCTTCGTCCATCGGCCGATCGCGACCGTCCTGCTGATGGCCGGCCTGTTGCTGTGCGGGCTCGTCAGCTACCGTTTGCTGCCGGTCGCCTCGCTGCCGAACGTGAATTTCCCGACCATCCAGGTCAGCGCGCAACTGCCGGGCGCCGATCCGGAGACGATGGCGGCTTCGGTCGCCACTCCGTTGGAGCAGCAGTTCTCGCAGATTCCCGATGTCACCCAGCTCACCTCGGCAAGCGCACTCGGCTTTACGCAGCTGACGATCCAGTTCGACCTCAGCCGCGACGTCGACAGCGCCGCAGCCGACGTTCTCGCCGCCATCAATGCCGCAAGCCCGTACCTGCCGCAGGGCATTCCCTATCCGCCAACGATCCGGAAGGTGAACCCGGCCGACACGCCCATTCTCGTTCTCGGTCTGACCTCGGACACGCTGCCGCTGACCACCGTCGACGCCTATGCGGAAAACATTCTGGTGCCGAAGATTTCGCAAATCGCGGGGGTCGGCCAGGTCGGGCTGGGCGGACAGCAGAAGCCTGCGATCCGGGTCCAGGTCAACCCGCAGGCGCTCGCCGATCGCAGCATCGGCCTCGAAGACGTCCGCAACGTGCTGGCGCAGGCCAACGTCGATCTGCCCAAGGGCACCTTGAACAGCCCGCAGCAGACCTACACGCTCAACACCAATGATCAGCTGATCAAGCCGGGCGCGTACAACGACCTTATCGTCGCTTACCGCAACGGCTCGCCGGTTCGCATCCGCGACATCGGCAAGGCGGTCGAGGGGCCCGAGAACAACCGGCTTGCGGCCTGGTACGACAACCGACCCGCGATCATCCTCGCCGTCCAACGCCAGCCCGGCGCGAACGTGATCGAGACGGTGGACCGCATCAAAGCGCTGCTGCCGCAGCTGCGAGCCTCCATTCCGCCCGCGATCAAGATCAACGTCGTCTCCGACCGCACGCAGACCATCCGCGCCTCGATCGATGACGTTCAGTTCACGCTGATGCTCACCGTCGCCCTGGTCGTGATGGTCATATTCGTCTTCCTGCGAAATTTCTGGGCGACCGTCATTCCGGCCGTGACCGTGCCGCTGTCGCTGATCGGCACCTTCGCGGTCCTCTACGAGATGAATTACAGTCTCGACAACCTCTCGCTGATGGCGCTGTCGATCGCGATCGGCTTCGTGGTCGACGACGCGGTGGTGGTGATCGAGAACATCGTCCGCCATCTGGAGGCGGGGCTGAGCCCGATGGAAGCCGCGCTCAAGGGGTCGAGCGAGATTGGCTTCACCATCCTTTCGATCACCCTGTCGCTCATCGCGGTATTCATTCCGCTGTTCCTGATGGGCGGCTACATCGGCAAGCTGTTCCGGGAATTCGCGGTCGCCGTGAGCGTTTCACTGCTGCTCTCGCTGCTCGTTTCGCTCACGCTGACGCCGATGCTGTGCGCCCGGCTGCTCAAGCGCGATGGGGCGCGGCATGGGCGGCTCTATCGCCTGTCGGAATCAGGCTTCGCCTGGCTGCTCGGCATCTACGAGCGCGCGCTCAGGGTCGCGTTGCGGCACCGATTCATCACCCTGCTGGTCATGCTCGGGACCGTCGCGCTCACCGGATATCTCTACGTCGTCATTCCGAAGGGCTTCTTTCCACAGCAGGATACCGGGATGATCCTGGGCATCGCCGAGGCGGCGCAGGACGTGTCGTTTCCCGCCATGGCGGATCGGATGCGGGCCGTCATCGCGGTGGTGCTGAAGGATCCGGCGATTTCCTCGGTCGGATCGATCGTCGGCGCCGGCGGCTCGACCGCGACACTCAATCAGGGGCGCGTCTTCATTGCCCTCAAGCAGCGTGGCGAGCGCGACGCCACCGCCGACCAGGTGATTGCGCGGCTCAACCGCCGGCTTGCGGACATTCCGGGCATCACCCTTTACATGCAAGCCGCCCAGGACATCACGGTCGGCGCGCGGCTCGCCAAGACGCAGTTCCAGTACACATTGACCGACGCGGACCTTAACGAGCTCAATCGCTGGTCGGCGATCTTCCTCGACAAGTTGAGAAGCATCCCCGGGATCACCGACGTGACCTCGGACCAGCAGAACGCCGGGCCGCGGCTCAACGCAACGGTCAATCGCGAAGTCGCGTCCAGCTTCGGCATTCTGCCGGCGACCGTCGACAACACGCTCGACGATGCCTTCGGCCAGCGCATCGTCTCCACCATATTCACGCCGCTCAATCAGTATCACGTCGTGCTCGAAGTCGATCCGGCCGCGCAAACCGGCCCTGATGCGCTGCGCGGCATCTACGTGAGCTCGTCGAGCGGACAGCAGGTGCCGCTGAGCGCGCTCACCAACAGCACGGTGACCGCCGCGCCGATCGTGATCAATCACCAGGGGATGTTTCCGTCGGCCACCATCTCGTTCAATTTGAAGCCCGGTGTCGCGCTCGGCGATGCCGTGACCGCCATCCGGCAAGTCGAGCAGCAGAGCGGCAAGCCGGCCTCGCTCGTCACGACGTTCCAGGGCAACGCCAACGCTTTCCAGTCGGCGCTGTCGGGCGAGGTGATCCTCATCGTCGCCGCGCTCGTCGTCATCTACATCATCCTCGGCGTACTCTATGAGAGCTTCATCCACCCCATTACCATCCTGTCGACGCTGCCGTCGGCCGCCATCGGCGCGCTGCTGCTGCTGATGGCCGTGCAGGTCGAATTCAGCGTGATCGCCATGATCGGCATCATCCTGCTGATCGGCATCGTCAAGAAGAACGGCATCATCCTGATCGATTTCGCCCTGCACGTCGGGCACGAACGGGGGCTGACATCGGAAGAGTCGATATACCAAGCGTGTTTGCTGCGGTTCCGGCCAATCCTGATGACCACCATGGCGGCGCTGTTCGGAGGCGTGCCGCTGATGGTGGGCTTGGGTGCCGGATCGGAAATCCGCCAGCCGCTCGGCTATACGATCGTCGGGGGCTTGCTGCTGTCGCAGGTCCTGACCCTGTTCACAACGCCGGTGGTTTACCTTTATCTCGACCGCCTTGCGGGTTGGTTCAGCGGTCGTGCGGCGTCCGGCGCTGCCGGTGCGCGCGTGGCCTCCTGACGCTTTGCCGGCGGGCGACCTGCGCACCATCCACGGCTCGATCCGATTTTGCTCCCGTTTGGGGGAATCGCTTGCGTCATCGGGAACATAACCGACGGGTACGAAATCGAGTCCAGTTGGTGAGAGCGAATTTAACTTTCTGAAACACAATTTAATGGTGCCCCCGCGAGCGTTTCTCCATGTTTCGGTGGGCGCCACGATCCCCTGGGCCCGCGGCGCGCAGGACCCGGCGCCGGCTCTGTTGATTTGAAGAACAACACGGAGACTTGTCATGAAAACGCTTCTGAGCGCCGTAGCTCTCGCGGCCCTTGTCGCCCTGCCGGCGCACGCAAAAACCGTGCGAGCTACCGGTGCCCAGTCCTCGCCGGTGCCGGAGGTCGCGGCGGTGGCGGGGGTCCCCTGGGATGCCGTCATCGACGAAGGCAGGGTCATCGGACAAGACCCCGATCCGGCCGTGCGGCTGGATATCCTCCGGGATCATGCGATCACCAATAATTGAGCTCGCTCGCGGCAAAGCCTCGGATCGCGCATCCGGGGCTTCCGCCGGGCGCCGGTCCCAATTCCAACCGCATGGGACACATGGCCATGCCGATTCTTGTTCCCGCTCTCGCCGCCGGTGCGATGCTCGTCGCCATTGCGGCCGACGGCGTTCCGACTTTCGACGCCCGGCCGGGCTGCCAGGCCGCTGCCGACGCCAGCACGGAGGCTAACCGAAACATCGATTCATGCGTCGCCAGCGAACGCCAGGCGCGCGATGCCTTGCTTAAGCAGTGGCAAAACTTTCCCGCACGCGATCGGGCGGAGTGCGTCTCCTTGACCTCCATGGGAGGGCCGCCGAGCTACATCGAGGTGCTGACTTGCCTAGAGATGGCGCGCGACGCCCGCGCGCTGCATCTCGACCAGGACTCTACGGGTGTCGCGTCGAAACCGGAGGCTCGCCGCAAGAAGATGTCGACCGGCGCCAAGCCGTAAAGCTCAGCCCGTCGCATTTTTTCGCGGCGATCTTGGTGGAACGGCGGATGCGGCCCGGCGTTGCGGTCCACGAATTTGCCGAGCGTCGCAGGCAATTCACTTCATCGCTTCGGCGAATAGCCGGGTGTTGTGGCGCATCATGCCGATGTAGCTGGCGGCGGCGCCGCCGGGCTCGGACAGCGCATCGGAATAGAGCGTGCCGCCAAGGGCGGTACCGGTCTCCTTGGCGATGCGCTCGATCACCCGCGGGTTCGAAATGTTCTCCACGAACACCGCCTTCACCTTCTCGCGTTTGATCTGACGGATGAGGGCGGCCACGTCCTTGGCGGTCGGCTCGGAATCGCCGGTGACGCCTTGCGGCGCCAGGAACGCGATGTCGTAGGCGTCGCCGTAGTAGGTGAAGGCCTCGTGCGAGGTGATCACCCGCCGCCGCGGCTTCGCGATGCCCGCAAACGCCGCCCTGATCTCGCTCTCCAGCGCGTCGAGCTGCTCGAGGTAGCTCGCCGCTGCCCGCTCGTAATCCGGCTTGCCGGCGGCATCGACGGCGATCAGTGCGTCGCGGATGTTGGCGACGTAGGTCTTGACGTTCGCGACATCCTGCCAGGCATGCGGATCGTAGCGTCGATCCGCAGGTCCCTTGTTGTCGCCGTGGCCGTGATCGTGCGCGCCGGCGGTCAAGGCCTTGATGCCCTTGGAGGCGACGAGGGCGGGCCCCTTGTAGCCGGACGATTTCACCAGCCGGTCGGCCCAGCCCTCGTAGCCAAGGCCGTTGATCACCACCAGGTTTGCGGACGCGAGCGCCTTGGCATCGGCGGGCGTCGGCTGGAACACGTGCATATCGGCGTTAGGGCCGGCAAGTGCCGTGACCTCGACCCGCTCGCCGCCGACCTGGCGCACCAGGTCGGCGATGATGGAAAAGCTTGCGACCACCTTCACCTTTTCGGTTGCCCGCGCCGGCGCCGGCCCGATGGGCAGCGTCAGCAGCGCTGCGGCGATGAGTGCGCGCGTGCCGATCATGTTCATCACCCGCCTTGCTTCTCGTTTGGCCTGGCCGCGCACGTTAGAATTCTACGCCGACCTTCACGCGTGTCTGGTGCCGTTCAAAATTCGCCAGGTCGAGTCGCGGCGGATTGCCGAACTCATGGCCGCCGACCTGGACGTTCCAGGCCGCCGAGACCCATGCCTTCGGCGCGAAGCGCCAAAAACGTGGTCAGGCCCGACATACACCGAGGAAGCTGTTCGGCAGCAAGCCCTCGTAGGCGCGCATTCGCGCTTCATCCTGCGGCCCTCGGATGCGTTATGTTATAACATAACTGTTAAAGCCACTGTCAAGCGGTGGCGAGGTTTCGCGGTGCGAGGTTTCGCCCCGCATGTGTGGCGCCGGCGCAATAGGCGGGCAGCGAATGCGCGCCGCCTCGCGCGCCTGAAACGTTTTCCCGCCCCAAACGTAGCTTGGTGTCGGTTATGCTCGCTGGCCAAAAATTGGGACGGGTCTCGGGAATGCTGGGGCAGACGGAACTCGTCTGGCTGCTTGCCGCGGTCGCGAAGGGGGATCAGACCGCATTCGAGCGGCTCTACGTCGCCACGCGCGCGAAACTCTACGGGGTGAGCGTGCGTATCTTGCGGCGAGCAGACCTCGCCGACGAGGTCCTGCAGGAGACATATTTCAAGGTCTGGCGCAGCGCCGGCGAGTTCAATCCACGGCTGGCAAGCCCGATCACCTGGATGGTTGCGATTGCCCGCAACGGTGCGCTCGACATGCTGCGCAAGCGGACCGAGGCCTCGATCGAGGACGAGCCGCAGGCGAACGAGGTGCCGGCCGCGGAAGTGGATCCGCTGGCAGGCAGGCAGATGACCGACGAGCTCAAGCGCCTGATCGACTGCATGGGCGCGCTCGATGAGGAGCACCGCCGGGTCATTCTGCTCGCCTACTACAACGGCTGGAGCCGCGAGCAGCTGGCTGTCAAATTCGACAAGCCGGTGAACACGATCAAGACCTGGCTGCGACGGGGATTGATCCAGATCCGGGAGTGCCTCGGGGCATGACCACGAGCGAAGACGATAGGGATCTGCTGGCGGCCGAGTACGTGCTCGGCACGCTCGACGCCGATGATCGCGCCAACGTGCAAATGCTGTTGGCGATTGACCCCGAATTTGCCGAGACGATCGGCAAATGGGAACGCCGGCTCGGCGAACTGCACCAGCTGGTCGATCAGCTCGAGCCGCCGGCGGCGAGTTGGGATCGGATTCAAGCGCGCATCGCCAACGCGCCACCGACCGGGAAGCTGTGGCTGCCGACGGCCGAAGACTTGGCGAAGGCGCCGGCCGCGCCGAAGCCGGCGCCCGAGATCAGCGAAGCCGAAGCGAGAGCGGCGGCCGAGGTCAAGGCTCCGAACGCTGAGATCATTTCGTTGACCGAGCGGGTGCGGCTGTGGCGCGGCCGGACCGTCATGGCCGGTGCGCTGGCGGCTTGCGTCGCCGCGCTGTTGGCGGCGCGCGAGTTCGTGCCCGGCCTGATGCCGCCGCCGCGCATCGTCGAGAAACCGGTCGAGGTGATCCGCACCGTCGAGGTGCCGGTGCCGTCGCAGCGCATGGCGGAGTTCGTCGCGGTGTTCCAGAAGGACGACGCGTCGCCGGCGTTCCTGCTCACGGTCGACGTCGAGCGGCGGACGCTGAGCGTGCGCAAGGTCGGAGCCGAGCAGCCGCCCGACAAGAGCTACCAACTGTGGATCCTGCCGGCCGGGGCGACGGCGCCGCGCTCGCTCGGCCTGCTGGAGGAGCGCGAGTTCACGGTGCGGCGCGCGCTCGCCGATTACGATGGCCCGACGCTCTCGACCGCCACCTTCGGGATCTCGCTCGAGCCGCAGGGCGGCTCGCCGACCGGCGGCCCCACCGGCCCGGTCCTGCACGGCAAGCTCTTGCAGACGGCGCCGGCCGGATTCCCGTCGGCGACGCCGTGACGCTGCAGTTCACGAGCTCACTTTTTCCGACAGCCATATCTTGATCAGCGACTGATATGGGACGTCGCGTCGATTGGCCGCTACTTTGATCTGCTCCAACAGCTCCACGGGCAGGCGCAGCGAGATCGACGTCGTAGAGGGCTTGAGATTGGGAAAGCGCACCCGCCTGGCCTTGCTCCAGTCGACATAGTCCGTCGTGTCGTGACTTTCCCAGAAGGCTCGCTCTTCCGCTTCGCTGCGAAAGCGAGGAATTGGCTTAAGTTTCTTCTTCTTCATAGCGAGCTCTCTCCTTGCGGTTCGTGTCGCGGGCGGAGATCACGCGGATTCTCGTGGCGCTCTCTCGCAACGTGAAAGTGACCTGCAGCAATCGTCCGCGCGCAGTGCTTCCGAGCGCATGGAACCGCGGCTCCGAGGCACTGTGCTTGTCGTCGGCGGAGACAAGCAGTCGTGGATCGCGAAAAACCTGCTCCGCTTCCGCCTGACTTACATCATGCCGCTCCACGCTCTTGCGGCTGTTTCCTTCATCCCAGTCGAATCCCGCAATTCGTGTGAGATCCATTTACGTATATTATCGTCATATACAAGAATGAGGCTAGCCGGGGAATCCGCCGGTCTGCCGCAGCGCCTCGCCGGCCGCGATCGCGGCGGCGATCGCGACGTTGAGCGAGCGCAATCCCTGACGCATCGGGATGACGAGGCGGGTGTCCGCCGCACCATGCACCTCGTCCGGCAGCCCGGCCGACTCGCGGCCGAACAGCAGGATGTCGCCGGGCCCGAACCGGTGGTCGAGATACGAGGTCGTGGCGCGGGTCGAGAACACGATCAGCCGGGGCAGGGGACTTGCGCGATCCGCCCGCCAGCGCAGGAAAGCGCTCCACGAAACGTGGCGCGTGAGCTCGACCTGGTCGAGATAGTCCATGCCGGCGCGGCGGAAGGCGCGGTCGGAGCTCGGAAAGCCGGTGGGCTCGACGATGTGCGCCGCGATGCCGAGGCATGCGCACAGGCGCAGAATCGTGCCGGTGTTCTGTGCGATGTCGGGCTGGTAGAGCGCGATCCGCATGCCGTGCCGTAGCTGTTGCTCGCGCCCGCTCCGGGCCGGAACGTCACATTGCGTGAATGGGTTATGCGGCATCGGCGGTGCCTGCCGATCCGCTCTTGCGCTCTTTTCGCAAGGGTGCCAATAGAACCTTCGCCGGATCGCACCGCCCGTTGCCCGAGGCTGGCGGCGGGCCGGCTCGCGTCCCGCCATTGACGTGTTGCCCGCGTGCGGCAACCGCCGACGGACCCGGCGCCGCGGCTCGCGCATCCGAGGGGAAAGGATCTAAGACGTGACGACCATGGCTGCGGCCGAACCGACACGCCGCGATTTTCTCTACATCGCGACCGCGGCCGTGGGCGCGGTCGGCGGGGCCGCGGTGGCGTGGCCGCTGATCGCCCAGATGAACCCCGATGCCTCGACCATCGCGGCCGGTGCGCCGATCGAGGTCGACCTCGCGCCGATCGCGGAGGGGCAGATCATCAAGGTATTCTGGCGCGGCAAGCCGATCTTCGTGCGCAACCGCACCAAGAAGGAGATCGAGGAGGCGCGCGCCGTCGATTGGCACAGCCTGCCGGATCCGCAGCCGGACGAGAAGCGCGTCAAGCCGGGCCATGACCAGTGGCTGGTGGTTTACGGCAACTGCACCCATCTCGGCTGCATTCCGCTCGGCAACCAGGGCGACTACGGCGGCTGGTTCTGTCCCTGCCACGGCTCGCAGTTCGACACCTCGGCCCGCATCCGCCGCGGCCCGGCGCCGTTGAACCTGCCGCTGCCACCCTACGATTTCGTATCCGACACCAAGATCAAGATCGGCTGACGCGCTTTCCAAGCACTTCGACGTCATTTCCAAGGTCCGACCAAATGAGCGCACATTCGACCTACGAGCCGAAGCATCCGTTCATGAAATGGCTCGAGGCGCGGCTGCCGATCGCCAGCCTGGTGCACTCGAGCTTCGTCGACTATCCGACCCCGCGCAATCTGAACTACTGGTGGGCCTTCGGCGGGATCCTGAGCTTCATGCTGGGCGCGCAGATCGTCACCGGCATCGTGCTGGTCATGCACTACACGCCGCACGCCGATCTCGCATTCAACTCCGTCGAGCACGTCATGCGCGACGTGAATTACGGCTGGCTGTTGCGCTACCTGCACTCGAACGGCGCCGCGATGTTCTTCCTGGCGGTCTACATTCACATCTTCCGCGGCATGTACTACGGCTCCTACAAGGAGCCGCGCGAGGTCATTTGGATTCTCGGCGTCATCATCTACCTGTTGATGATGGCGACCGGGTTCATGGGCTACGTGCTCCCGTGGGGCCAGATGAGCTTCTGGGCCGCGACCGTCATCACCAACCTGTTCTCCGCCATCCCGCTGGTCGGCGAGTCGATCGTCACCTGGCTGTGGGGCGGCTTCTCGGTCGGCAATCCGACCCTGCAGCGTTTCTTCTCTCTGCACTACCTGCTGCCGTTCGTGATCGTCGGCGTCGTCGTGCTGCACATCTGGGCGCTGCACGTCGTCGGCCAGAACAATCCGATCGGGGTCGAGCCCAAGAGCAGCCAGGACACGGTGCCGTTCACGCCCTACGCCACCATGAAAGACGCCTTCGTGCTGGCGTGCTTCAGCATCGTCTACGCCTGGTTCGTGTTCTACCTGCCGAACTACATGGGCCACGCCGACAACTACATTCCCGCCAACCCCGCGGTGACGCCGACGCACATCGTGCCGGAGTGGTACTACCTGCCGTTCTACGCGATCCTGCGCGCGATCCCCAACAAGCTCTTGGGCGTGGTCGCGCTCGCCGCCTCGATCCTGATCCTTGCGTTCCTGCCGTGGCTCGACACCTCGCGCGTGCGCTCCGCCAACTATCGCCCGCTCTACCGGCAGTTCTTCTGGGTGTTCGTGCTGGTTTGCATCGGGCTCGGCTGGCTCGGCGCGAAGCCGGCCGAAGGCGGATACGTCATCGCCGCGCGCATCCTCACCGCCTGGTACTTCATCCACTTCCTGGTGGTGCTGCCGCTGCTCGGCCTGATCGAGAAGCCGCTGCCGCTGCCGCATTCGATCACCGAGGCGGTGTTGGCCAAGACCGGCAAGCATGCACCGATTGCCGCTGCGGCGGTGGCCAAGAGCAGCTGAGCGAAGAGTCAAAAGCACCATGATCAGCCCTCGCCCAGTCGCGCTCGCAGTTCTCGCCGCATCGGTGCTGTGGCTCGCCCCGGCTGCGGCGCCCGCCGCCGAGCAGGAGACGCCGCCCCGGTTGAAATGGTCGTTCGCCGGGCCGTTCGGCACATTCGATCGCGCCCAGCTGCAGCGCGGCTTCAAGGTCTATCGCGAGGTTTGCCAGACTTGCCACGGTCTCAATCTGCTCGCGTTCCGCAACCTGGCCGAGCCCGGGGGCCCGGGGTTCACACCCGCGCAGGCGGCAGCGATTGCGGCCGAATACAAGATCCAGGACGGCCCCAACGATCAGGGCGAGATGTTCGAGCGGCCCGGCCGCCCGGCCGACCGCTTCCCCAGGCCGTTCGCCAACGATGGGCTGGCACGGCTCGTCAACAACGGCGTGGTGCCGCCCGACTTTTCGGTGATCGCCAAGGCGCGCACCTACGAGCGCGGCTTCCCCTGGTTCGTGTTCGACATCTTCGCGCAATACCAGGAGCAGGGAGTGGACTTCATCGCGGCGGTGCTCAAAGGCTACGAGCCGCCGCCGCAAGGTTTCACGCTGCCGCCCGGAACCAACTACAACCGTTATTTCCCCGGTCACGCCATCGCGATGCCCAAGCCGATGGAGGACGGCCGCGTGGATTACACCGACGGCTCGCCCGCGACGGTCGACCAATACGCCAAGGACATCACCGCGTTCCTCGCCTGGGCCGCGGAGCCGCACATGGAAGCGCGCAAGCGCATCGGCTTCCAGGTGATCATCTTCCTGATCGTGTTCGCGGGCCTGCTCTATTTCGCCAAGATGAAGGTGTGGTCCGGCGCGCCGGATCACGCGTGATCACCGCGTCGTCGAGCCCCGCGACGGTCATCCCGGCCGACCCCGGCCTTGAGCCAGGCCTTGCGCCGGGGGAGCGCCGGGACCCACGTATCCCTGTCTCCGGGCAGAAGGCAGCAGTGCCGGGGTCGATGGATCCCGGATCGGCTCGCTCTGCTCGCCGTCCGGGATGACAGCTGGGAGAGTCAGAATGACCAAGGCCGTCCTCGGCGTGATCGGCGGCTCCGGCATCTACGACTTGCCGGGGCTCGAGAACGTGCGCGAGCAGCAGGTGGCGAGCCCGTGGGGCGAGCCCTCGGCGCCGCTCCGGCGCGGCGAGATCGGCGGCCTGCCGGTGGTATTCCTGCCGCGCCACGATAAGGGCCACCGGCTGTCGCCCTCCGACATCAACTATCGCGCCAACATCGACTGCCTCAAGCGCGCCGGCGTCACCGACCTGGTCTCGCTCTCCGCCTGCGGCTCGTTCAAGGAGGAGCTTGTCCCCGGCACCTTCGTGCTCATCGACCAGCTCGTCGACCGCACCCATCGGCGCGCGAGCTCGTTCTTCGGCACGGGCTGCGTCGCGCACGTGTCGATGGCGCATCCGGTCTCGCCGCGGCTGCGCATCCACCTGGCGGCGGCCGCGCAGGACGAGAACATCGAGGTGGTGCGCGGCGGCACCTACGTGTGCATCGAGGGCCCGCAATTCTCCACGCTCGCCGAGAGCCTCACCTACAAGGGGCTCGGCTATTCGGTGATCGGCATGACCAACATGCCGGAGGCAAAGCTCGCGCGCGAGGCCGAGCTCTGCTACGCGACGGTGGCGATGGTGACCGACTTCGACTGCTGGCACCCCGACCACGACGCCGTCACCGTGCAGGACATCATCAAGGTGCTCTCAGCCAATGCCGACAAGGCGAAGCGGCTGATCGCGCGGCTGGCGCGCGATTTCCCGCGCGAGCACGAGCCGTGCCCGATCGGCTCCGACCGCGCGCTCGACACCGCGCTGATCACCGCCCCGGAGGCGCGCGACCCTGCCCTGCTCGCCAAGCTCGACGCGGTGGCGGGAAGGGTGCTGGCGCGGTGAATTCGGCCCTCCAGCAGGACGCCACAACGGGGCGGGTTGCGTCCGGCCGGATGGTTGGACAGAGTTGCCGCCCGCCGCCATTGACCACCATCAATCGAGGGGCTGCATGACCTCCCCCGTGATCGAGAACGATCTGCGCGCCGCCATCCGCTCCATCCCGGACTATCCCAAGCCCGGGATCGTGTTCCGCGACATCACCACCTTGCTGGGCAATGCGCGGGCGTTCCGCCGCGCGGTCGACGAGTTGGTGCAGCCATGGGCGGGCTCGAAGATCGACAAGGTCGCCGGCATCGAGGCGCGCGGCTTCATCCTCGGCGGCGCCGTCGCGCATCAGGTTTCCGCCGGCTTCGTGCCGATCCGCAAGAAGGGCAAGCTGCCGTACAAGCGCGTCACCATCGGCTATTCGCTCGAATACGGCATCGACGAGATGGAGATGCACGAGGACGCGGTCGAGCACGGCGATCGCGTTGTCCTGGTCGACGATCTGATCGCGACCGGCGGTACCGCGGAAGGCGCGGTCAAGCTCTTGCGCCAGCTCGGAGCCGACGTGCTCGCCGCCTGCTTCATCATCGACCTGCCCGAGCTCGGCGGGGCCGACAAGCTGCGCAAGCTCGAGGTGCCGGTGCGCACGCTGATCACGTTCGAGGGCCACTGAGCCGTCGAGCGGGCGAATTCTTGCCGCACGATGCTCGCAAAGATGAACACGGTCGCATGACGCACATTTCATGTGCGGGCCTGCGTGTGCCCGGAACCAAGCCGGCGGGGTGACGTTGGCTGCAAAGGATCGCACGGGGAGGTTCAAAAGGGAGCTTCCTATGAACAGGTTGCTAATTACCGTCGCGGCCGCGGCCTTGATCGCGGGCACGACGTTTGCCTCGGCTCAACCCGGCCAGGGCGGTTCGCCAGGTGCTGCGGAACGGAGCGGCTCCGGCACGATGGAGCGCAGCAACGGCGGTCAGGGTACAGGTGGCCAGGGCGCGGTGGAACGCGGTCCGGCACGTGAGGGCGCGCCGCAGCAGCGCACCGGGCAGTCGCGCGAACAGCGTCCCGCCCCGATGCGCGACCAGAACCAGGGTCAGGCCCCGCGTCAGAGCGACCAGGGCCAGATGCAGCAAGGCCAGGAGCGCCAGGGCACCACGCAGCGCGAGGGAACCACTCAGCGCCAGGGCGCGGGCCAGCGTGAGGGCACGGGCCAGCGTGGCCAGGCCGAGCAGGGCCGCACCGGCCAGAGCGGCCGTGCCGAGACGACCGGGCGCGCGCCGGCGGATGTCCAGATCACCAGCGAGCAGCGGACGCAGATCCGCCAGCGGCTGGGGGACAACGCCAGCGCGCGCATCGACCGCTCGAAGGTGAACTTCTCGCTCTCCGTCGGCGTGACGGTGCCGCGCACGGTGCGCGTCTTCGACCTGCCGGCCGAGATCGTCACGATCGTGCCGGCCTACCGCGGCTACAAGTACGTGATCGTCGAGGACGAGATCCTGATCATCGATCCGCGTACGTTGAGGATCGTATACGTCATCGAGGCGTAGCGTCGGTCGAGCCGGCGCTGGGAAGCCCCGCTCTCTCCCGAGGGCGGGGTTTTTTCACGCGCCGGCTGCACGCATGTGACGGCGAAGCAGCAACGCGAGCGGAATGGTCGCCAGCGTCAGAGCAGCGACCGCGGTGACCGCGTTCGGCAGGCCGACGAGATCGCCGAAGAAGCCGCACACGGTCGGCGACACCGCGCCGGAGCCGAGGGTGCCGGTGTAGAATATGCCGAACGCGCGCTCGCGCATCCCCGGCGCGATGAACTGCGGCACCGAGCCGTAGGTCAGCGACGAGGTGCCGTTGAGCACGACGCCGATCAGCGGCAGCAGCACCAGCGTGGGCGTGAGCGGCAGCAGCAGCGCCGCCAGCATGCCGGCGCCTGTGAGCACCTCGGTGATGACGATCGCGCCGATGATGCCGAAGCGGGCGCCGATATGGGCGCATACGAGCTTGCCGAGCGCGCCGCCGACGAACAGAAGCGTCAGCGCGAAGCCCGCGGTCGTGACGCTCGCGCCCTTGCCGATCAGCAGGAACGGCACGAACACCATGAATCCGGCGCGCGTGATGCTGTCGATCGCCGCAATCGACCATAAGAGCTTGAAGCCGGTGCGCAGCCTGCCGGCCGCGGCGCCGTCGTCGCCGGCAGCGCGCGCGGCCGTGACATCCGGTGGGGGCTCGGGAGCAAAGCGCGGCATCAGCGCCAGGATCGCGAGCGCGGCGACGAATCCGAGCAGGCCGAGCGCCATCAGCGTCGGCCGCCATGGCATCAGCAACAGCAGCGCGGCAGCGAGCGCGGGGAGCGCCACCTTGCCGATGTCGCCGGCGAAATTGTAGGTGCCGATCGCGGTGATCGAGCGGGCGCCTTCGAACGCGCGCGCGACCAGGGCGGATCCGATCGGGTGCTGGCTGGCGGCGCCGAGCCCGCCGATCAGCAGCGCCGCGACCAGCCACGGGAAGCCGGCGCCCAGGCCGGCGAGGCAAAAGCACAGGCCGGTGAGCGCGGTTCCGCCCGCCAGCACGACCGCGGCGCCGATGCGGCGCGCCAGCCACGTCGCCGGGATCTGCAGTGCCGCCATGGTGCCGGTATAGGCCGTGCGCAGCAGGCCGACCGCCGCATAGGGCAGCCCGAATTCGGCTTGCCACAGCGGCAGCATGACGTAGATGACGTCGGTATAGCCATCGTGCAGGGCGTGCGCCCCGCAGCCGACCGCGAGCGCACGGCGCTGCTCCGCCTTGGCGGCGGGTGCGGCGGCAGCCACGGGCTCGCTGACGGCCATGGTTGTTCAGCGCTTGACGGCGGATCGCCGCGTGGCCGCCTCTCGCCTCCGCCGGCGAAGCGGTGGGGAGGGCAGGCTGCTGCACATTACCGCAACCATTCTATTTCCGCCGGCGCTCGATGAAGGCGGAGCCAATGAACGAATACACCAGCTCGCCGTGCTGGTTGGTGCCGGTGTTGCGCGAGAACAAAAGCCCCCAGTCCGGACGGCTCTTGGATTCGCGTTTCTCGATCGGCTCGGTCGCGTAGGTGATGGTGTCGCCGACATAGACCGGCTTCACCCACTTGAGCTCCCGGAAGCCGGGGGAGGGGCCCCAGGTCGCGATCGGCTCGCCGCGGGCCGCGAGCTCGGCGACGATACGGTCCTTGCGCGCGACCAGGAGGCGCATGCAGATTGCCGCGGTGTGCCATCCGGAGGCGCAGAGCGCGCCGAAATGCGACCGTGCGGCCGCCGCCTCGTCGAGATGGAACGGCTGCGGATCGTAGCGCGCCGCGAACCGCTTGATCTCCTCGGCCGTGAAGGTGTGGCGCCCGATCTCGCTCTTTTCGCCGATGCGGATGTCCTCGAAGAAGTGCATGCGCGGGGCTCGCGCGTCAGCTCGCGGCTTGCGCCGGCACGCGCCGGCGCAGCATTGCCGGGCAGGTCAGGGTCGTCACCACTTCGCCGCTCTGATTGACGAGCTCGTAGCGGAACTTCACGAACCCCATCTCGGGCCGGCTGTTGGAGATCCGCGTGTCGATCACGGTTCGGCGCAGCGTCAGTGCATCGCCCGGCCGCACCGGCTTGAGCCACTTCACCTCGTCGACGCCGGGCGCGCCCATCGAGGCGGAATCGAGCAGGAACCAGTCGCAGATCATCCGCATCATCAGCGCGCAGGTGTGCCAGCCGGAGGCCGCAAGCCCGCCCAGCATGGAGGCGCGCGCCGCTTGCTCGTCGAGGTGCATCGGCTGCGGATCGAACTCGGCGGCGAATTCGACGATCTCCTCGCGCGTCACCATGCGGGGCCCGTATTGCGCGATGCTGCCGGGGGCAAAGTCCTCGAAATGAAATTCGGGCACAGGCAATCCTTCGGCGCGAGCAAAATTCCGTAGCGGCCACGGCACGGGGCGTCAATCGCCACCGCCGCGCGGCACGGCTGCGTGCCGGCTCCGTTAGGGAGCGCGCCTACGGCCAGAATTCGTCACTGAGGACGTACGCTACGATGGCGATCACCTGCTCGGGAGTGTAGAGCTCCTTCCAGGCCGGCATGTCCTTGAAGCCATTGTGGATGCGATCCCAGACGAAATCCGGCTTGTAGCGGCGCGGCGTGAGCTTCGGTGCCTTGCCCGGATACGCCCTGGAGCCGTGGCAGTGCGCGCACTGTTCTTTCCAGAGCGCATTGCCCTCGGCGATCAGCTTCTCGTTCTTCAACAGCTCGGGCGGCAACGGCGGCGGCGGATCGCGCGGCTCCGCTGTTGCGGTCGCGGTCGCGGTCGAGTCGGCGGGAGCCTGTGAGGGACCTTGAGCCGCCGCCGTCGCGGATGCCACGAGCATGATGGCGAGGAGGACGATGCGCAGTTTGAGGCGATCATTCATTCGCGACGTGATCCTGAGGCGCGGTGGCACGGGGGCTGCCGCCGTCACCGTATAACGCAAGCCGTCTCGGGTGGTTGCTCCCCCGCGGGCGAACGGCGATCCGGCCGCAGCGCGGCCGGATCGCGTGGGTTGCGTGCGTCAGTTGGCGGGGACGATCCGGTAGATCTTGTCATGGCCGCCGACCGGACCGGTCGAGATGCTGGTCAACGCGTAGACCTCGCCGCGGTCGTCCTGAGCGAACGCCAGAATGTAGGGCAACGGCTTCATGCCATCGGCCTGCGCCACTTCCATCGTCCACTTGCCGTCGGCGCCCTTGGTGCCGAAGAACAGCTGGCCGTCCATCACGTCGAACGACTTCGACCAGTCGCCGAAGATGTACTTGCCGGCCCACGGCTGGTGCGCGCCGCGGTAGACGTATCCGCCCGTCACCGAGATGCCCAGGCATCCTTGCGGCTGCGCGGTGCAGTTCTTGTACACCAGGATCGGCAGGGTGAGCCCGGTCTGGTCACAGCTTGCCGGATGCACCTTCGGATTGACGTAGTCGAAGCACTTGTCGGCTTCCATCCTGCGCCAGCCGAAATTGCCGCCGCGCGTGATGACGCTCACCTCCTCGAAGGAATCCTGCTGCACGTCGCCGCAGATCAGCTCGCGTTGCCCGCCCATGTCGAACGAGCAGCGCCAGGGATTACGCAGCCCATAGGCCCAGATCAGCGGATCGGTATCGGGCCGTCCGACGAACGGATTGTCGGTCGGGACATTGTCGTCGCCGGTCTTGTCGACGTCGAAACGCAGCATCTTGCCGAGCGGCGTCTTGAGGTCCTGGCCGTTGCCGGTGGTGACGTTGTGGCCGATGCCCCAGTCGTTGGCGTAGCCGCCGTCACCGGTCGAAACGTAGAGCTTGCCGTCCGGACCGAAGTCCATCCAGTGGCCGTTGTGATTGAACTGGGGCCAATCGATCTGGGAGATGATTTTTTCATTCCTGGAATTGGCCTTGTTGGGATTGTCCTTCGACACCGTCATCTCGGACACGGTATTGGTGTGGGCCCACCACAGCTTCTTGTCGAGGGTCGCATCACCGGAGAGCGGCGCCGAGTAGGCGATGTAGAACTTGCCATTCTGCCGATAGTTCGGATGGAACGCGATACCGAGCAGCCCCTGCTCCTCGAAGAACGGCTCGAGGTGGACGAGCCTGTGCTGGATGTTGAGGAACGGCTCGGGCAACAGCCGGCCGCGCGCGTCGATGATACGCACCAGGCCGTGCTGCTCGATCACGGCCTTGCGACCGCTGCCGTCGGGGATCGTGACCATCGCCAGCGGATGGGTCAGGCCGCCGACGTATTCCTCGAGCTTGACCTTGACCTGCGCGTCGGCCGGGACGGTGAACGGCAACGTCACGGCGGCGGCTGCAGCAAGGGCGGTAAGGACGGAACGCATCTAATATTCCTCCCTCTCTACGATCGGCCCAGATGGACCTTGCGAGCGGTCCTCGATCGGGCCAGCAATTTGATCATGGACGGCAAAGCCCGTCTAGCCGCGACGCGGGCATGACAGGTCGGCGGTTCGGGCGCGCCCGCGCGCGAAGGGCTTGAGCCGGTTGATGACGCGTGGGATCATTCGGCGCCCGTCACGCCCGCCCGTCACCAAAAAAGAAACCGCGCGCCGCAGCGCCGCAGGCGTCCGGTCGAGACAGACAGCCAGCAGGAGGAAACGGTGGCTCGAGTTCAGCTCCACCGGTTCGTCGACCTTGCCAAGCCGAAGCAGCGGCCGCCCGCGCCCGGGGTCGACCGAGGACGGCGGGCGGTCGGGGCTGGATACGTGCGCCGGCCGACTGCCGGACACCAGGCGCCGCATCGCCAAGGGCACTGTGCATGCGGGCGACCCTGAAAGGCCATGTGATCGCGGAAAGCGACGATGTGATCGCGTGCGCGGGCTATCGGTACTTCCCGCGCGCCGCGGTGCAAATGAGCTGGCTCGAGAAGGCGCCCAGAACGGCGTCCGATCGCGCTTGTCCGCACGGGGTACAGTTCTACGACGTGGTGATCGAAGGCTTGCGCCATGCGCGCGCCGCCTGGTCCTACGAGGCACCGCAGCCGGCCATGCAACAAGTGGCCGGGCGCATCGGCTTTTGGCAAGAGGTCGAGGTCGGCTGAGCGTGCACGAAGCCGACCGCACGCCGACGGCGGTGCGCGGCAGGGCCGCGCGCGCGGGCATCTCGTTGCGCCCGGCCGACCGCAGGCCCTATCGGCAGCGCAAGCGTCGACGCCGATAGCCACGAGGCGGAGTGCGCGCGGCGCCTCCGGCGGCGTTCGCGCTACCTCGCGGAGCCGCTAGCGCGCCGTCGCTTCGGTGAAGAATTTCTCCCCGTAGGCAAATCGGTTCGGCTTGAGGAAAAAGCCGAGGATGACGGCGCCGTGAGGTGCCACCGCCTCATGCCGATTGCCGGCCGGGCGCCAGACGAACTCGCCAGGCCCGCATGTGCCCTCGTGATCCTCGAGCGTGCCCTCGAGCACGAAGGTCTGCTCCAACGCGGTGTGCTCGTGCAGCGGCACGACCGCGCCCGGATCGAGCTTGAACAGGGCCGTGGTGATTCCGCTGGCATCGGAATAGAGCACCTTGATCTCGATGCCCGGGAACTCGGTCTTTTCCCACGGCATGTTGGGAACGTCGAGATAGCGCGAGGCCAGCTCCGGCGGGTTCTCGGGCTTGATGTCGGCATGTACGACTGGGCGGGGCTGTGCTGACACAGGTCCTCCTTCGGGCGTAGCAAAAGGACTGGACGCCGCAGGCTAGCATGAATGCGGTGTTGCGTGCGCCGCGTTGGCTCAGCAACGCGCTGGCCATCGCAGAGCCGGCAGAGCATGGCATGGAAAATCAGCCGTTCAAGCCGGCGTCCAAGTTGCGCCCCGGCGCGATCGCGGCGGGCCGCCCGATCGCGCTAGCGGCGCCATCGCCGGCACCGAAAGGGGCTTGTACCGCGCGTAAACGCGCGGGCGTCCTTCCGGTTCTCGTCCGCGTGCTCGAAATTGCTGCAGGATTTCAGAATTGTGCGACCAGCGTCCCGCGCGCGATCGTTCGACGCCCACAGCATGACGCTTCGGCGCATCTGGTATTCGCTCGCTCGCACGCGGCCGCGATTGACAGCCCCCGAGGCGGCGATCAACACTGCGTCAATCGGCCGGCCGGGCGAGGGATGCGCCGCGGCGCGTGCTGCGCGCGGCGTTCAGGAAAGCAAGGCGGATGCTCGACCCCGAAAAACACGACGCCTCGTCCGTCGAGACGCACCTGCAGTCGTTCTCGATCCGCTACGACTACCCGGTCTACTTCACCCGCGACCTGTTCGATCCTGCCAATCCCTGCCTCACGCGTGCGCTCGCCCGGCTCGAGCCCTCGAAGCGTCACCGCGTCGCAGTGTTCGTCGACGAGGGTGTGACGCTGGTCGCGCCGACGCTGCTGGCGCGTATCGCGCGCCATGCCGCGGCCCACGAGGATGCAATGGCGATCGAGGGCGAGATCGTGGTGGTGCCGGGCGGCGAGGTGGTCAAGAACCACCACGACAGCGTCGAGCACGTGCTCAAGGACCTCTCGGCGCGTCACATCGACCGGCAGTCGTTCGCGCTGGCCGTCGGCGGCGGCGCCGTGCTCGACGCGGTCGGGTTTGCGGCCGCGATCTTCCATCGCGGGGTGCGCCACGTGCGCTGCCCGACCACCGTGCTGGCGCAGGACGATTCCGGCGTCGGCGTGAAGAACGGCATCAACGCGTTCGGCCTCAAGAACCTGCTCGGCACCTTTGCGCCGCCGTTTGCGGTGATCAACGATTCGGCCTTCCTCGACCTTCTGCCGGCGCGCGACAAGCGCGGCGGCATGTCGGAGGCCGTGAAGGTCGCCTTGATCCGCGACGCCGATTTCTTCGCCTGGATCGAGCGCGAGGCCGATGCGCTGGCCGGCTTCGAGCCGAACGCGCTCGATACCCTGGTGCGGCGCTGCGCGGCACTGCACATGCGCCAGATTGCGCACGGCGGCGATCCGTTCGAGAGCGGCTCGGCGCGCCCGCTCGACTACGGGCACTGGTCCGCGCACAAGCTCGAGGCGCTCACCCGGCACGCGCTGCGCCATGGCGAGGCGGTGGCGATCGGGATCGCTCTCGACGCCCGCTACTCGGTCCTCGCCGGACTGCTCGGCGAGGGCGAGGATGAGCGTGTGTTCCGGTTGCTGACGCGGCTCGGATTTACGTTGTGGGACGACGCGCTCGATCTGCGCGACGGCACGCGGCGCCGCCGCGTGGTCGCGGGGCTCGCGGATTTCCAGGAGCATCTCGGCGGCGAGCTGACCATCACCCTGCTCGCCGGCATCGGCCGCGGCGTCGAGGTCCACGTCATGGATCATGCGCTGATCGAGCAGTCGATGCGCTGGCTCAAGGCGCAGGCCAAGCGGATGCCGCCGTAAGCGGCACGCTACGCGTTGCGGCGCCAGACGCTGGCGAGCCACGGCTGGCGCTCGCGCGGCAGGCCGGCGGGACGGAAATAGTGCTCGAGCTCGGTGAAGCCCGCCGCGGTCATGTGGCGGCGCCAGGCTTCGAGGTCGTGATAGGCGCCGTAGCGTTCCCCGCTCCAGCCTTCCTGGTTCTGCCCGCGCGGATTGGACGCGAACAGAACGCCGCGCGCCTTCAGGCAGGCGTGAAGCTCGCCGAGCACGCGCGGCAGCTCCTGGCTCGGCACATGGAACAGCGCCGCATTGGCGAACACGCCGTCAAAATGGCCGTCCGGCAGGTCGAGCGCGAGGAAGTCCTGCTGCCACACCTCGCAGCCCGAATGCGCACGCGCCATCGCGCAGAAATGCGCGGCGCCATCGAGCCCGATCGCGACATGGCCGCGCTCCGCGAATGCCCTGAGGTCGCGGCCCGGCCCGCAGCCGAGATCGAGGATCGTGAACGGCGGCTCTCCCTCGATGTGGCGCAGCAGCGCCGCGATGTTCTGGCTGACATCGTGGTCGTGCGTGCCGTGCCAGAAATCGCGCGCGTGCACGTCGTAATGCGCGAGCGTGCGGCGGGAGATGTCGTCGAGGTCACGCGGGCCGAGCGGCATGCCGCAATGTAGCAAGGTAGCCCGGGTGAGCGCAGCGAAACCCGGGGAGAAACTCGCAGGTAGACCCCGCATTTCGCTGCGCTCATGCAGGCTACGGTCGCTTCGCGCCATTCGGGCTGCGCCACCTTCTCCCCGCTTGCGGGGAGAGGTCGGCGAGCGCAGCGAGCCGGGTGAGGGGGCGTAGCCGAGCGCCGTGCCCGGCGGCAGGCCCCCCTCGAACGGCGCCGTCTCGCACCAACCTCTTTGCAATCCGCCCTAGCCGATCAACCTTAGGCGGCCCCGCGCGCGCGGCTTGCGTGCTCCTCCGCTCGTCCCGCGATTTGGCTCGCCTCGCTGGCGACCTGCAACGACAGCTCGGCGATCCGGCGGCTGTTGCTGAGCATCTGCTCCATGTTCTCGCGCGCCAGGCGGGTCTGGAGCGAGATGACGTCGGGCAGCGTCTTGCACTGGGTCAGCTCCTTGAGGCCTTCCAGGTTGCGCTGCAGCCGGTCGCCGGCGAGCTTGACCCATTCACGCGAGATCTCCTGCGCGCCCTTCGCCAGCACGGCGCCGTACTGGGTAACGGCATCGATCGTCTGCGACGACTGCCGCGCGATCTCATCGGCGCTGGCGTTGGTCAGGCCGAGAACCTCGCTGAACTGCTCGGTCGCGCGTTGCATCTCCTCGCGGGCAGTGCTCAGCGAGGATTGCGCCGTGCGCTGGAGGTTTTCAGTCGTGCGCCACGCGGCCTCGGCCGCTTGCCGGGCTCCTTCCCGGCCAACATGGTCGTTCTTCTGCGAAGCAGGCATTGTGGACTCCCTGATTGTTGATTTTTTCCGGCGCGCTCCAGCTCCTGCGACTGGGCTGCGCACGGTCAAACTTAGGGAATCGATGTGGCACCGGTGCGACGGCAGGATGGAGTTATCGTGGACGACCGTTTCGCGGCCGAATCGGTTGCAGGCCTTGACCCTGGTGGACCGTAGCCCGGATGAGCGTCAGCGAAATCCGGGGATCGTTCCCCGCATTTCCGCTGATGCCGGGCTACCGTTCCACCGCTCAGGCACAGCGATGAAATCGGTCCAAACTCCTCCCCGTTCCGAGGAGCCGGCGATAGAAGCTACACCGCCGCCCGGAAATGCATCACGTCGCCGTCGGCGACGACGTAGTCCTTGCCCTCGAGCCGCATGCGGCCGGCGTCGCGCGCGCCTGCTTCGCCGCCGAGGCGGACGTAGTCGTCGTAGGCGATGGTCTCGGCGCGGATGAAGCCGCGCTCGAAATCGCCGTGCACCGTACCGGCGGCGGCCGGCGCCCGGGTGCCGGCCGGCACCGTCCAGGCGCGCGCCTCCTTCGGGCCCGCGGTAAAGAAGGTGACGAGGTCGAGCAGCGCATAGCCGGCACGGATCAGCCGGTTGAGGCCCGGCTCGGCGAGCCCGATATGCTGCAAAAACTCGGCCCGCTCGGCGGCCGGCAGGTGCGCGATCTCGGCCTCGATCTTGGCCGAGATCACAACCGAGCCGGCGCCCTCGGCCCGGGCGCGCTCCTCGACCGCGGCCGAGAATGCGTTGCCGCTCGCGGCCGCGTCCTCGTCGACGTTGCACACGTACAGCACCGGCTTCGCGGTCAGGAGCCCGAGCGTCCGGAACACCTTGTGCTCCTCGGCCTTGCGCTCGACGAAGCGCGCGGCGCGGCCGGCGCGCAAGAGCTCGAGCGCGCATTCGACCGGCACGATGGCGTCGCGCGCCTCCTTGTCGCCGCCGCGCGCGCGCTTGAGCAGCGGCTCGAAGCGCCGCTCCAGGCTCTCGAGATCGGCGAGCATCAGCTCGGTCTCGACCGTCTCGATGTCGGCGATCGGGTGCACCTCGCCCGAAACATGCGTCACGTCGCGGTCGGCGAAGCAGCGCACCACGTGCGCGATGGCGTCGACTTCGCGGATGCTGGCGAGGAACTGGTTGCCGAGGCCCTCGCCGCGCGAGGCGCCGCGCACCAGGCCGGCGATGTCGACGAAGGTGAGCCGCGCCGGCACGATCGCGGCGGAGCCGGCAAGCGCCGCCAGCGCCTCGAGCCGCGGATCCGGCACCGCCACCTCGCCGACGTTGGGCTCGATGGTCGAGAACGGATAGTTGGCGGCCTGCGCGGCCGCGGTCTCGGTGAGCGCGTTGAACAGCGTCGACTTGCCGACGTTCGGCAGCCCGACGATGCCGCATTTGAAGCCCATGGCGTCGTTCACACCGGAAGGCTGGATTCCGGGTCCAGCTTGAATGGGTCGAGAATTGTCAGTTCGCCCAGCCGCTGTTGGTGCTTCATGTCCTCGCTCAAGAAGATCCCGCAATGGGCCAGCGACGCGGCGGCCAGCAACAGGCAATCCCACCAACCGAACGCGAAGGCATCCTGGATGCGCCAAGCCTCGCGCGAAACCACGAATCCCGCCGGCGCGGAACAGAACGGCGCCAACGCGGCAATGAAACGCCGTGCGTCCGCACGCGGCATCAAGCCGCGCCGGTCCGTGACCGCCCGATAACACTCATTCAGGCTCTGCGGGCTCAGGACCAGCGTATGGCTCCTGATCACCCGGGTCAGCCACCCCACGGCCTGTTGTCGTTTCTCCGGCTCGGCCGGATCGACCGTGTAGATCAGAATGTTGGTGTCGACGAAGCAGCTTATCCTCGCGTTCGGCATAAAGTGCCTCACGTCCCCGCCAGCCTTGGCTGATGCCGGGATATCCCGGCCCATGGAAGAATGTCTCGAGCTCCGCCAGCTGCGCGCTCGGATCTTTGTGGAATTCGCGCTCAACCAGGCCGGCGATGAACTTGGACAGGCTCAGCCCGCGGGCGGCAGCTTCGATGCGCGCTCGCCGCGCCAGAGATTCCTCCAGGGTGATGGTGACGTTTCTCATGACGTCTCTTCGCAAAGGATGACCGACGGGGAACCTTGGTCGCCGGCCGCCCGGCGGTCCGCACCCAAACGTGGCCGGCCAGGAAGATCCGGCACATGGCAGCAGCTTGGACCCGCCATGCCCGTCGACGTGCGGTAGTTCGCGCCCCCGGCGTGCGTGAAACGCGCTCACGAGCACGAGGTCCGTGTTACACAGATATCTTGTAACACGGACCTCGTGTCAAGTGACGGGAGGCGATTTGGATTCGTTGAAGCCCTTCGCCTGCATGGCGAGGTGAATCTTGTTCTGAAAACTCGCATCCCTGCCTTCCGCCAACAGCTCCGCATTGTCCGCGACGGCGTCGATAACCGCGGTCACCCAGGGCCAGTCGGTCTTGGCAAAGTCCTTCAGCACGTGGCGGTGGACCAGATCCTTGCTGCCAGGATGGCCGATGCCGAGGCGCACCCGCCGGTACTCGTGGCCGATACAGGCGGAGATCGAGCGCAGGCCGTTATGGCCCGCATCGGTGCCGCCGGTTTTGACCCGCACCTTGCCAGGCGGCAGGTCCACTTCGTCGTGAAAGACCGTGATGTCTGCGGGCCCGAGCTTGTAAAAATGTGCCGCGGCCTGAACGGCCCGGCCGGATTCATTCATGAACGTGCCGGGCAGGAGCAACAACGCGTCTTGCTGCCCGATGCGCCCGCGACAAGCTATTCCATGAAATTGCCTGCGCCACGGTGCGAACGCGAAATGGCGCCGGATCGCCTCGATGGCCATGAAGCCGATGTTGTGGCGGTTCTGGGCGTACTCCGCGCCCGGATTGCCGAGCCCGACGAGCAGCACCATGGCGGCCGCGCGCGGCCGGCGCGCGCTTTAGGTCTTGCCGGGAGCCGCGCCACCGGGCTTGGCGGGCGTTGCCGCGCCTGACGCGCCGGCCGCCGCCGGCGCTCCCGGTGCCGCAGGCGCGCCGGGCGCCCCCGGCGCCGCAGGGGCACCCTCGGGCGGTACCCCGGCCTCGGCCGCCGCCGCCGCGGCTGCAGCCGCTGCGGCCGCCGCCGCCGCTGCGGCGCGCTGCTCTTCCTGGTATCCGGACGCCGGCACGATCGTCACCAAGGTGATGTCGCCGGCCACCACCGGCTTGCACTGCGGCGGCAGCGTGATCTCGCTCAGGTGCACGGAGTGATTGATGTCGAGGCCGGTGAGGTCGACGTCGATCGACTTGGGGATCGCGTCGGCCGGGCAGCGCACATCGATCGCGTGGGTCACGATGTTGACGGTGCCGCCGCGCTTGACGCCCGGCGACCCTTCGGGGTTGACGGCGTGGACCGGGATGCTCACCCGGATGGTCGCGCCTTCCCCCAACCGCATGAAGTCGACGTGGATCGGGAAGTCTTTGACCGGGTCGAGCTGGTAGGCGCGCGGAATCACGCGCTGCTTGGCGCCGTCGACCTCGAGGTCGTAGATCGTGGTGAGGAAATGTCCGGCAAAGATCTTGCGGCGCAGATCGTCGTAGTCGAGCGAAATCGTCATCGGCGGCCGGCCGTCGCCATAGACGACGCCGGGCACGCGGCCGGCGCGGCGCTCGGCGCGCGCTCCGCCGGTGCCGGACCGCGACCGTGCGGTCGCCTTCATTTCGTTCGCGCTCGCCATAGCCAAACCCTTGTGATTCCGTAGGAAACGGAGGCCGTCCGCACTTCCCTGGATGTCGTTTCAGGCCGCGGCGGAAACGCAACGCGGCGCCGGCCGCGGGCTTATAGCGGCGATACCGCGCAATGACAAGGAACTGTCCGGGTCTGTCGTAAGCACACGAGTTGTCCGGGTTAGGTAGCACACGAGTTGTCCGGTTTGATCGCTTGCGCAGGAGCGGGGGCGATGAACCGGACGACGTGGCTACAGGACCGCAGGATGCTGAGGCTTCGGGATGTTCTGAGCCGCTGGGCCCTGTGGGCGCGGTGGACAAGCCAAGAGGCTTGCCCACCGCGCCCACAGGCAGCGACAACAGCAAAAAAGCGGTCAATTCATCTGCTACCTAAACCGGACACGCTCGAGGAGTCCGCTAAATGAACGATCAACCGGCGCCGGTCGTGCCTCCGCCGGCTGCCGGCCCCGCGGCGGACGCCGGTGCGCCGGCGGCGCGGGCCGCTTCCAGCGCGGCGATGCGGGCCTTGAGGGCCTCGTTCTCCTCGCGCGCGAGCTGGGCCATCTCCTTGACGGCCTCGAATTCCTCGCGCTTGACCACGTCGAGATCGCGCAGGATGCGCTCGGCCTGGTTGCGCATCAGCGTGTCGAACTCGCGCCGCACCCCGCTGGCGACGCCGGCCGCGTCGTTCATCAGCCGCGCCATCTCGTCGAAAAACCGGTTCGTCGTCTGCACCATGCCGGCCTCCGATCGTGCCGCTCGCGTCCGGCCCCGACAATGGGGATTGCGTCCCACGTCCGCAAGGCCGCGTCGCAGTTCGTCACTGCGCGGAGCCTAAAGGCTCAAGCGAAGCGGGCGCGCGCCCGCGCGCGCGCCTTCACGGCCTCGGCCTCGCGGTCGCGCCGCGGCCGCGTGGTCGCCATCGAAGCGAGCAGCCGACGCGCCGCCTCCGAGACCTCGTCGACCGCGCGGTCGAACGCCGCCGCGTTGGCGCGCGAGGGCGCGTTGAAGCCGCTGAGCTTGCGCACGAACTGCAGCGCGGCGGCGTGGATCTCTTCCTCCGTGGCCGGCGGCTCGAAGTTGAACAGCGTGCGGATGTTGCGGCACATGGGCTTCTCCTGGTCGGGGTTTTGGTGCGGCCCGATCTGGGCGAAACTGAGATTGTCATGCCGGCGAAAGCGGGCATCCAGTAACCGAAGCGCGGTGGCTACTCGATCGCTGGCTGTCGCGGACGATGACGGTTGATAGTTATGACGGGCGCCGAGATCATCCAAGCCGTGCGATTCTCAGACCCAGAACCCGTCACCATCACGCTCGACGACGGCACCCGCGTCTCCGGCCTCATGCAGGGGGCGCCCAACGCGCGCGCCTGCTATGTGCTGGCGCATGGCGCCGGCGCCGGGATGGGGCACCCGTTGCTGGCGGCGGTCGCGGCCGAGCTTGCGGAGCGCGGCATCGCGACGCTGCGCTACCAGTTCCCCTACATGGAGCAGCGGGCGCGGCGGCCCGACCCGCCGGCGCGTGCGCATGCGGCGGTGCGCGCCGCGGTCGACGCGGCCGCGCGGCTGGCGCCGGAACTGCCGCTGTTTGCGGGCGGCAAATCGTTCGGCGGCCGCATGACCTCGCAGGCGCAGGCCGCCGCACCGCTTGCCGGCGTGCGCGGGCTCGCATTCCTCGGCTTTCCGCTGCATCCGGCCGGCCGGCCATCGTCGGAGCGCGCCCGCCACCTCGCCGACGTGCGCCTGCCGATGCTGTTCCTGCAGGGCACGCACGACAAGCTCGCGCTGCCGGAACTGTTGCAGCCGGTGTGCGCGGCGCTCGGTTCGCGCGCGACGCTGCGGATGTTTGCCGATGCCGATCACGGCTTCCACGTGCCGGCGCGGACCAGCCGCACCGACGCGCAGGTGCGCGGCGCGCTGCTCGACGCGCTTACGGCCTGGATCGACGCGGTGCTCGCCGAGACGTGATCAATGGTCGCGTGCGCCAAGCGCCGGGCAGCCGCGCGTGCGCACGATTTGCCGAGGCTCGCGCGTGCGCATGGCGCGCTTCCGCGCGCCCTTGCATATCCTGCAGCTTTCCGCGTTCAAAACGCCCGCGACTCCATGCCGTCGACGTAGCGCTTGAGGTACTGGCCGACGAAATCGTGGTCGACGAAACGCCGGTAGGCGTCGGCGAGCCGTTGCGTCACCGGTCCCCACACCTGCCCGTCGGGTCCGATGCTCACCCCATTGACCTGCGTCACCGGGCAGATGCAAAGCGACGTCGAGGTCAGGAACACCTCGTCGCCGTTGTAGGCGTCGTAGAGGTCGAGGTCGGCCTCGACCAGCTTGAGGCCGGCCTCGCGCGCAAGATCGATCACCGTCTGGCGGCTGACGCCAGGCAGCACGAATTTTTCCCGCGGCGTGAAGATCTCACCCCCGCGCACGACGAAGATGTTCGAGCCCATGCCCTCGGCCAGATTGCCGTTGACGTCGAGCAGCACCGCCCAGGCTTCCGGATCGATGCTCTGCGCCTCCTGATTGGCGACGATCAGGTTGAGGTAGTTGTGGGTCTTGGCGCGCGGCGTGAGCGAATCCGGCGGCACGCGGCGGTGCGCCGGCGTGACCACCTTGATGCCCTCGCGAAACAGCTTGGCGCGCTGCACGAAGGGCAGCGGCGCGCACTCGAGCACGATATTGGGGCCGTGATGGTCGAGGTTGTCGCCCGGCACCTCCTTGACGCCGCGGCTGATGCGCTGGCCGACCCAGTAGTCGTCGTCGGGGCCGAGCAGGTGGCGGTTGCGCGCGAACACCTCGTCGGTGAGCTCGCACATGCGGCGCGGACCGAAGCCTGGATCGATGCGCAGATACTTGAGCGAGCGGTAGAGCCGGTCGACGTGCTCCTTCACCTTGAACAACCGGTGGCCGAAGGTGCGCGTCATGTCGAAGCAGCCGTCGCCGTACACCCAGCTCGAGTCGCGGAACGGTATGCGCACCTCGCGCTCCGGCATGAACTCGCCGTTGAACCAAGCGACCCGCTCGTTGGCGCGCAGCTGCATCGTCATGAAGACCTCGTGGCGAAAGTTGACGGGAAAAACGTGATCCGCCGGACCATAGACCGGCGAGGCGGGGCGGCGCCAGCCCGTAGCCCGTTGGGCGCATGAGCGCAGCGTAATCCGCCGGCCGGATGGCGGCTACGCCCGTGGCAAACCCGCCCCACAGAGCAACGCCATCACATCCCGCGCTGCGGCACGCCCTGCAAGAACTCCTGCAGCTGCCGCGCGTAGAATTTCGCCACGCCGGTGGTGCCGTGGCCGCGGGTGTCCTCGCTCGCCGGAATCAGGTGGAGGCGGCCGTTCTTCACCCGCTTGAGCTCGCGCTCCATGATCCCGGTCTCCGGCGGGTTGCGCTCGTCGTCGGCGGAGTTGATGGCCAACAGCGCGGCCTCGATCTTCTCGAGCCCGGGCGAGGCGTTGTAGTCGCGCGATGAGTCCCAGGCGTAGAGGTAGTCGTTGGCGTCGGCGCGGAACGGCGCCGCCAGCCGCTCGTCCACGATCTTGTCGGCTTGCGCGCGCGTCGGCGCGAGCTTCTGGAACGCCAGCGTCCCGCCGTTGGTGCCGATCGCGAAGAATACGTTGGCGAGCTTGATGGAGCGCGGCTGCGTCGTGTAGTTGCCGTCCTGGTAGTCCGGGTCGCTGCGTACCGTCTCGATCAGCAGCCGGCGCATCATCCAGTTGCGGCTCGCCATCTCGCTCGGCTGTGCCGCCATCGGGACGAGCGCGTCCATGTAGCCCGGATACTTCCCGCCCCACAAGAAGGTGTGCATGCCGCCCATCGAATTGCCGATGACGAGGCGCAGGTGACGGATGCCGAGCCCCTCCTTGAGCAGCCGGTACTGCGCCTCGACCATGTCGTCGTAGTTGTAGCGCGGGAACTTGGCCTTGAGGCCGTCGGACGGCTTCGACGATTTCCCGTGTCCGATCGAGTCCGGGATGATCAGGTAATACTTCGTCGCGTCGAGCGGCTGGCCGGCGCCGAACAGCTCGCCCGCGAACCCCGGCGTCAGCATGCTGGCGGCCGAGCCGGTGGTCCCGTGCAGCACCAGCACCGGCTGGCCGGTCGGCTCGCCGACCGTGGTGTAGTGGATGCGCAGCTCCGGGAACACCTCGCCGGTCGAGAACTTGAAATCGCGCGCGACCCATTCGCCGTGCTTGGGCGTCGGATACTCGGCCGCCGCGGCCATCGCCGCAAGCGACGCCAGCGCGCATGCGCCGAGCGCCAGGGCCTTGAGAATTCTCATGCGTTCCTCCGTGGTTTTGTGCGGGCCGGACTGAGTGGCAGCGAGATCCGGGCGCTCGGCCGGCCCGGGGCGTCCGGCGTAGTCTCGTCAACCGCCAGACTAGCCCCGGATCCCGCTGCCGCTCAATCCGGGGGACGGGCAGGTCGTGTGTCAGCTTGAATTTATGCCTCCGGACCTCTTTGTGGACGTTGGGGTAGCCGCCGCCGGGTCGCTGCTCCGGCTCGCGCGGTCACGATCCAGACGGAAGCCAAGAGTTGCACCCTGGAGGGGTCTCCCAGGGCACCCAGGGCCTCGCGCAATAAAGGCTCGGCAGTCGCTCGCAGCGCGGGGTTCTCGCGAACAATCCTTCCGAGCGGCCCCACCTTCAGAAGCACCCAGGTCATTGCATCGAGATCGCCGCTCGACACCTTTTCATCGTGCGATTGGATGATGATCTCGCTGAACCCAGCCGCCTCAAGCGTGCGGCGTATGTGTTCGGGATCAGCGAAGCTGAAAGGGCTCTCGTCGACAATCGACTGGAATCCGGCTGCGGAAAGCGGAAGGTGATCCAACTCGTTCTCCTGGAGGGAGCGCCAGCAACTAAACGCCAGCGCACCCGACGGCCTCAGAATTCTGCGGAGGTTGGCGAAGGCCGCGACCGGATCGTCGAAGGTCATCACACCGAATCGAGAGAACACGGCATCCGTACTCTCGGACGGCAAATCCAAGGACTGAGCGTCTGCCTCGATCAACCTCACCTGGCTGAGCGGCTCGGTTCTCCGCTTGGCGATCTCAAGGAGCAACGGGGCCATGTCCACCCCGATCACCTGCCCTTCAGTTCCGACCCGCTCGGCGAGTTGGAGCAGGGTCTGTCCAGCTCCGCACCCTACATCGAGAACAATATCTCCCGAACCGACACCCAAGGCTTCGATGGCCCGCAGCCCCAAGGGGCAAAGCTGAAGATCAATTAGCTCATACGCCTCGGCCCAGGCCTTTGCGTGGAGGAGCCTTGGAGACGAGACGTTGGCTGAACCTCGGCCAAGCATTGGGGGGTCCATGGCAGGCGCGAACGGCAAGTCTGCGCCCCACCCGTAGCCGAGAATTCGAACTGAGGCACTACCGACGGCTACCGCCGCTTTGGAGCTGCGACGATGCATGCATCAGCCGATCCCTTGCGCAGGGAAAATGGCTGCAGCAAGTCACCGCCGGCTACTACAACTACTTTGCAGTGCCGACGGCGAGCCGCGCGATCGGAGCGTTCCTCCGCCACGTCTGCGAACTCTGGCTGCGTGCGCTGCGGCGGCGTGGACAGAAGGATCACACGGCGTGGGAACGGATCACCCAACTCGCGGCCGCCTGGCTTCCTCCACCGCACATCACCCATCGCTGGCCTAGCGAACGCTTCGCCGTCAAACACCCAAGGTGGGAGCCGTATGCCTTAATTGGGCACGTACGGTTCTGTGCGGGGGGTGCTCAGCAATGAGCGTCCCTACCGCGATCCGCGCGTTCCGCCGGCTCCTCACCATGAAGAAGTGGGGTAGACGGCGCGCGCGGACACCCTCATGCTGAGGCGCGCGCGCAACGCGCGCGTCTCGAAGCATGCACCAACGGCCTTCGAGGCGGCGGAGCATCCCTGAGCGGTCACTGAGCCATGGCCACCACCGACATCGCCAAGCGGGTCTACGACCACACCTGGAAGCTCGACCCGATCGTGCGCAGCCTGCTCGACACCGATTTCTACAAGCTGCTGATGCTGCAGATGATCTGGGGCCTCTACCGGCAGGTGCAGGCGACCTTCACGCTCATCAACCGGACCCGGCGCGTGCGGATTGCGGAGGAGATCGACGAGAAGGAGCTGCGCGAGCAGCTCGACCACGCGCGCACAATCCGCTTCGGCAAGAAGGAGATGATCTGGCTCGCCGGCAACTCCTTCTACGGCCGCGAGCAGATCTTCGCGCCGGAGTTCCTCGCCTGGCTCAAGGATTTCCAGCTGCCCGAGTACGATCTGCGGCGCGCCGGCGGACAATACGAGCTCGATTTCGCCGGCCCGTGGACGCACACCACGATGTGGGAGATCCCGGCGCTCGCGATCATCAACGAGCTGCGCTCGCGCGCGGCGCTGCGCCACTACGGGCGCTTCACGCTCGACGTCGTGTACGCGCGCGCCAAGGCCAAGCTGTGGGCGAAAGTGGAGCGGCTGTCGCGGCTGCCGGAGCTCAAGATCTCCGATTTCGGCACGCGCCGCCGGCATGGCTTCCTATGGCAGCGATGGTGCGTCGAGGCGCTCAAGGAAGGCCTGGGCGAGGCCCTCATCGGTTCAAGCAACGTGCTGCTGGCGATGGACAGCGATCTCGAGGCGATCGGCACCAACGCCCACGAGCTGCCGATGGTGTTGGCGGCGCTCGCCGAGAACGACGCCGAGCGGCGCACCGCGCCCTACCGGGTGCTGCAGGACTGGCAGCGCTACTACGGCGGCAACCTGCTGATCGTGCTGCCCGACACGTTCGGCACCGCCGCCTTCCTGCGGGCGGCGCCCGACTGGGTGGCGGACTGGACCGGCTTCCGGCCGGATTCGGCGCCGCCGATCGAGGCCGGCGAAATGATCATCGATTGGTGGAAGCAGAAAGGAAAGGACCCGCGCGAGAAGCTGCTGGTGTTTTCCGACGCGCTCGACGTCGAGACGATCGAGCAGGTCTATCGCCATTTCGAAGGCCGCGCGCGCATGAGCTTCGGCTGGGGCACCAACCTGACCAACGATTTTGAAGGCTGCGCGCCGCGGCGCAACGACGGCCTCAAGGCGATCTCGCTGGTCTGCAAGGTCAGCGCAGCCAACGGCCGGCCGGCCGTGAAGCTCTCCGACAACCCCAACAAGGCCAGCGGCGAGGCGCGCGAGATCGCGCGCTATCTGCGGCTGTTCGGTGCCGACGGCCGCGTCGAGCAGCCGGTGGCGGTATAGCGACCGCTCCCCGCAAGCGGGAGCGCCCTATGGCCAGTCGGTGCGCAGTACCGCTTCGAGCGTCGCCAAGCCGGCGATCAGCGCGCCGGCGATTGCCGCAAGCGCGCGCACGCGCGCCGGGACCCTGATCGGGGCGAGCGCACTCACCAGCAGGCACAGCGTCGGCAGCGCGGCCACGAAGTAGCGGCCTTGCACCCCGTCGACGCGATCGGAGGTCGGCGCCGACCACACCAGATAGAAGATGACGTAGACTGCGGCCACATAGGCGAACGTAACCAGAGCCGCCACCGCCGCCACCCGTCGTCGGTGCGCCGGATCGAAATTCCAGCCGAGGCTTACGCTCAGCAGCAGGAGCGCGAGCGCGGGATAAACCCAGGCGCGCAGGTCGGTGTCGAGCCAGCCGAGCACGCCGATGATCTGGTGCAAGATTTGCGGCCCGTAATCCGCCCCCATGCTGTTGATCACCGCCTGCGGGAAATGCCACGGATTCTCCAGCGCGAAGGCGAGCTTGCGCAGCGGATCGAAGAGATCCGCCGGCTTGTTGGTGCCGTCGAGCATGCGCCAGGCGGCGACGTCGCCGCCGGTGGCCAACACCCACAACGACGCGAGCAGCACGCCCGGCAGCACCACCAGCAGCACGGTGTGCCATCGCGACCGCAGCTCACGAAGCGTGCCGGTCATCGCCTCGAGCAAGACGAAGGCGACATGCGGCGGCTTGGTCAGCGCGCTGAGCGTGATCCATAGCGCGCGCTTGCCGACCGAAGCCGCGCCGGAGCCGAGCGCCCGCAGGCAGAGCGCAACCGCGACCAGCGTGCAGGCAAGCGCAGCCGCATCCACGCCGACGATCGAGCGCGCGTAGAGCGCCGACGGCAGCATCGCGATCAGGAGCAGCGGCCAGCCGAACGCCGGCGCGCAGGCGATCGCATAGGCGATGATGGCGGTGAGCGACAGCACCCCGGCTGCGCGCATAGCCGTGAGCGTGCCGAGGAAGTCGAGATCGAGAGCGCGCGCTACCGCTGCGCCGGCGATATAGGGAAGATAACCGACCGGCGTATAGCTTTCCGATCCCGAGTAGAGGACGAACACCGGCGGATCGGCGTCCGTGACCGCCGGCAGGCTCGCCCGAAAGCGGGCGTGGTCCGCCATGCCGCGGTGGTAGTCGAAACCGATGGCGCGCGAGCGATGCATCAGCTGCTCGAAGAAGGCGAAGTCGTCGTAAAGCCGAGCCGGCAGATAGGTGCCGCTGCGGCCATGCGCGTCCTTGGTGGCGGGCAGGATCTCGCCTCCCGTGAACGCATAGGCGCGCAGGAAATGCGCCGGCTCGTCGTGACCGCGGAACGGGGGCACGACCGCGATGACGGCGAGGCCGAAGACGAGCGACAGCACCGTGAAGACGACCGCCGGATGCAAGACCCGCAACCTCAGGGCGCTCAACGTCTCCCGCGCGCGGAAATCGCCTGCCGGCGACGCGGTCGACGGACGAGCGGGCAACGCGAGCTCGGGGGACGCGGAACGGGATTCGAAACGAAGCACTGCCAAGCACCCATCGGCTACAGCGCGCCGGCGAGCCCGGCTGCCCGCGTGCAACGCTCGCCGCGCCGCGCTAGTTCCCGAGCAGTCGATCGAGCATCGCCTTTACGGCGCGGATCTGCCTGCCGGTGCGCTGGTAGTAGTCGGGACCGCTATAACCCCACCAATCCCAGCACCCTTCGGGATTGACCGGCTGCGCCGCGATCTGGGGATACAGCACCACGATGGCGTTGGCGTCGGCCCAGCGGTTGAAGCCGCCGTGCCGGTAGAACGCGTCGTGAATGCGCTCGACCGACTGCTGGCAGCCGTGAAACGCGACGTGCAGGCGGCAGCGGGCGTCTCCCGCCGCGCCGTTGGCGCAATCTGCCGGCACGTGAAGATAGCCCTCGCGGTGCATGCCGGACGGCGGCTCGGCCGCGCCGGCGAATTCGGTTTGGTCGAAGCGGATCAAATGCCCGCGCTCGGCCACTGCCGGCGCGGCCTGGAAGCCGTCGGGATAGAGGTGCGCGAGCAGCAGCTTGGCCGCGTCGTAGTCGCAGTCGATCAAGAACGGCGGCGCGAGCGCGGCGCACGCCGGTGCGTTGCCGGCGCCGGCGAACTCCTCGATCGGCAGGCCGTGGTTGGCCCGTGCCTCCTCCACCAGGCTGATATTCGCGGCGGCAACGCCCATGAGCTCATAGACGCGCTTGAGCGCGCTCACCGTCGCGGGCGGCACCACCGCATCCTTGCCGCCGGCAAACAGCCAGACCCGCGCCTCGGCCAAATGCGCGGGCGGATCGATCGTGGCATGCGCCGCCGCGTCGCGGATCATCGCGGCCGAGGTGTTGGGATCCGGCGCCGCCGGCAGCCAGAACGCCAACGCCGGATACTTGGCGCGCCAGATGTGCGAGCACACCATCAACGCAAAGGTGAGCTGCGGGTTGGGATAGAACCGTAGCCAAAACGGCGCCTGCTCGGCGCACGCATAGGGTCCGCCGGCCACGATGCCGGCACCTTTGACCAGGCCCGAATGGGCGACGTGAAACTGGTGCGCGAAGAAACCGCCGGAGGACAGTCCCGATACGGTGACGCGCGTGCGCTCGAGCTTCTCCAGCCGTGGCAGTGAGGTGAGCGGCAGGACCGTATGGTCGGCGGCGACGGTCCCCGGGGACAGCAGCGCCCCCGCCAGCACCAGCCACGCTCCGGCGTGCGTTTTGGCGACCTTCATTTGCCGGTGCTCTTTCTCGGCATGCCTTCCGCCAGCCGGCATCGCTAGGAACGCAAGCGAAGCAACGCCGTTTGCCCCGCCTGCGGACGACTTCCGCTTCGGCTCGCAATCACGGTCTAGCACGTCGACGGCTTGCTTGACTTGGCGCGCGCGACGACGGCATGACGCCCATGCCACCGAGGCCGCTTCATGCCGATCCTCGCCATTCCGTTTCCCGCCTTCGATCCGGTCCTGGTCTCGATCGGGCCGATCGCCATTCGCTGGTACGCGCTGGCGTATATTTTCGGGATCCTGCTCGGCTGGCTCTATGCGCGCGCCCTCATCAAGGCGGATCGGCTATGGGGCGGGCCGGCGCCGCTCACCGTCACCGACTTCGACGATTTCGTGCTGTGGGTGACGATCGGCACCATCGTGGGTGGCCGGCTGGGCTACGTGCTGTTCTACAACCCGGCGCATTTTATCGCCCATCCGGTCGAGATCCTGCAGTTGTGGAAAGGGGGAATGTCGTTCCACGGCGGCTTCCTCGGCTGCGTGCTCGCGGTCGTGCTGTTCGCCCGGGCGCGCGGCATTCCGATGCTCTCGCTCGGCGACATCACCTGCGCCGTCGGCCCCATCGGCCTGTTTCTGGGCAGGCTCGCCAACTTCATCAACGGTGAGCTGTGGGGCCGGCCCACCGACGTGCCGTGGGCGGTGATATTTCCGGGCGGCGGTGCGCTGCCGCGCCATCCGAGCCAGCTCTACGAGGCGGCGCTCGAAGGGCTGGTGCTGTTCGCGGTGCTGGCATTGCTGATCCGCGCCGGCGCGCTGCGGCGGCCCGGGCTCGTCACCGGCGCGTTCGCCGTGGGCTATGGGGTCGCGCGCTCATGCGCGGAGCTGTTCCGCGAGCCCGATCCGCAGCTCGGGTTCCTATGGGGCGGGCTTACCATGGGGATGCTGCTGTCGCTGCCGATGATCGTCGCCGGGCTCGGCCTGATCGCGTTCGCGCTGTCGCGCAAGCCCGCGCCGGCGATGTAAACCGGCGCGATGACCCCGCTCGAAGCCGAGCTGCGGCGCATGATAGCGGCGGACGGGCCATTACCGCTCGCGCGCTACATGGCGCTCTGCCTCGGTCATCCGGTGCACGGCTACTACATGCGGCGCGATCCGCTCGGCGCGGCCGGCGACTTCGTGACCGCGCCCGAGATCAGCCAGATGTTTGGCGAACTGCTAGGCCTATGGGCCGCGGCCGTGTGGCAGCAGATGGGCGCGCCGCCCCGCATCCTCTTGGTCGAGCTCGGGCCCGGGCGCGGGACGCTGATGGCGGACGCCTTGCGCGCGGCGCGCATCGTGCCGGGCTTCGGCGCGGCCGCCGCGGTGCACTTGGTCGAAACCAGTCCGACGTTGCGCGAGCGACAGCGGCGGGCGCTCGACGGCTACGCCGTGCCGATCGCCTGGCACGAGGATGTCGCGCAGCTGCCGGACGGCCCGATGGTCGTGCTGGCAAACGAGTTCTTCGATGCACTGCCGGTTTCCCAGGCGGTCAAGGCCGCTGACGGGTGGCACGAGCGGATGGTCGGCCTCGACCGGCAAGGCCGGCTCACGCTCGCCCTTCATCCACAGCCGCTGCCCTGCTTCCAGGCGCTGCTGCCGCCGGAGCTCGGCGACCCGCGGCCGGGCGCGCTGTTCGAATGGCGCGCCGACCGCGAGGTGGCGGAGCTTTGCGGTCGGCTGCAAAACCTCGGCGGAGCCGCACTCGTGATCGATTACGGCCACGTCGACAGCGGCTTGGGCGACACGCTACAGGCTGTCCATCGGCACGCATTCACCGATCCGCTGGCCGCGCCGGGCGAGGCCGATCTCACCGCCCATGTCGATTTTGCTGCGCTCGGCCGGGCGGCGCACCGCGCCGGCGCGGCCCTGCACGGCCCGCTCGTCTTGCGCGAATTCCTGCACCGCCTCGGCATCGAGGCGCGCGCCGCAACATTGCGGGCGAGCACCACGGCGGCACAGGCGGCCGATGTCGACCGCGCGCTCGGGCGGCTGACCGGGACCGCACGCGGCGAGATGGGCGTCCTGTTCAAGGCGATGGCTTTCGCCCACCGCGACCTCGGTCCCTTGCCGGGATTTGACAGTTGAACCGGTTTTGAACAGACGGTGTCCGCCGACGCGGTGCAGCGCTTTGTGTGCTGCGCCGCGTCCGGGACGCGAGATCAGCATGCTCCTCCAGGCCCCCGCGCTCGCCGCATTGCCTTGCATCCGCCACGGCTTCTTTACCCGCGCAGGCGGCGTCTCGCCTGGCCTTTATGCCAGCCTCAATGCCGGCCTCGGCTCGCGCGATGCGCTCGAGAACGTGCAGGAGAACCGCGCCCGCATGGCAGCCGCGCTCGGGGTTGCGCGGGAGAATCTCGTCACCGCCTACCAGGTGCACTCGCCCGACGTGGTGGTTGCCGAGACGCCGTGGACGCGCGCCAGCGCGCCGCGCGCCGATGCGGTCGTGACCCGCGTGCCGGGCCTGGCGGTCGGCATCACCACGGCCGATTGCGGACCGCTGCTGCTGGCCGACGCGCAGGCCGGGGTCGTCGGCGCGGCGCACGCCGGCTGGAAGGGGGCGCTCACCGGCGTGGTCGAGGCGACGCTCGCCGCCATGGAGCGGCTGGGGGCTTCGCGCCCACGGATCGCCGCCGCGCTCGGCCCGATGATCCGGCAGCCGAACTACGAGGTAGGCGCGGAACTGGTGGCGCGTTTCACCGAGGCCGACGGCGAGGATGCGAAGTTTTTCCGCCCTGCGTCCCGCCCCGGCCACGCCCTGTTCGACCTCGCTGGGCTGATCGTGGGGCGGCTGCGCCGCGCCGGCATCAATCGCTTTGAGGACATCGGGAGCTGCACCTACGCCGATGCCGCGCGGTTCTACAGCTACCGGCGCGCGACCCATCGGCGCGAGGGCGACTACGGCCGGCATGTGAGCGCGATTGCGATCGTCGCCTGACAACCTGTCAAAAGCCTCGGGACAACGGCCGGCCGCGATATTGCCGCGCTGCCAACGGCTTGATATCACCCCCGGGCCACGGCGGACGGAGTTGCCAATGCGGGCCAATAACGGGGCGATCAAGCTGGTCGCCGGCAACTCCAATCGGGCGCTCGCCGAGGCGATCGCGGCCTATCTCGAGGTCCCGCTCAGCAACGCCGCCGTGCGGCGCTTCGCCGACATGGAGATCTTCGTCGAGATCCAGGAGAACGTGCGCGGCGCCGACGTGTTCGTGCTGCAGTCGACCTCGTATCCGGTCAACGACCACCTGATGGAGCTGCTGATCATCATCGATGCGCTCCGGCGCGCGTCGGCCCGGCGCATCACGGCGGCCATTCCCTACTTCGGTTACGCCCGGCAGGATCGCAAAGCCGGGGGCCGCACGCCGATCTCGGCGAAGCTCGTTGCCAACCTGATCACGCGCGCCGGCGCCGACCGGGTAATGACCGTCGATCTGCATGCTGGGCAGATCCAGGGCTTCTTCGACATTCCGACCGACAATCTCTACGCCTCGCCGGTGATGGTGCGCGACATCAAGGAGCGCTTCGATCTCGCCAAGCTGGCGGTGATTTCGCCCGATGTGGGCGGTGTCGCGCGCGCCCGCGGGCTCGCCAAGCGCATCGACGCGCCGCTCGCCATCATCGACAAGCGGCGCGAGCGCGCCGGCGAATCCGAGGTGATGAACGTCATCGGCGAGGTCGAGGGGCGGATTTGCATCCTGGTCGACGACATCGTCGATTCCGGCGGTACGTTGGTGAACGCCGCCGACGCACTGCTGGGCAACGGCGCAACCGCGGTCTACGGCTACATCAGCCACGGCGTCCTGTCGGGCGGCGCGGTCGCGCGCATCACGGCGTCGGGGATCAAGGAACTGGTCATCACCGATTCGATCCAGCCGACCGAGGCGGTGCGGGTCGCGCGCAACATTCGCGTGCTCTCGATCGCGACCCTGATGGGCGAGGCGATCGGCCGTACGGCCTCCGAAGAGAGCGTTTCCAGCCTGTTCAACTGAGGGGGCGAGCTTAGTTCGCAGTGGAAAAACCATGCGGATGCGGCGCTGCTTTGTGGATGGCGCGCGCTCGCGCATTGCTCGAATCGTCGATCCGACCGCCAATTTGCTCGGCTTTTGGTCCCATGACTCGGTGGAGGTATAGTCGTCGGGGGAGGTGATTCGCCGGGACTTTGGGAACCGTGAATCCGTGTGCTGGCGTGCGCGTGACACTCAAGAACAATCCGACAGCCCGCGCCGGTGTGGACGTCCACGCCGACAATCAAACATGGAGACGGCATGTCCCTGCTCGATATCTCCGAGGAGCGCCGCCGCAATCCGGTCGACGTCGTTGAGCACTTGGCCGCGCTCAAGGAATGGGCCTTCGATCGCGCCTGCGCCGACGAAATCGCGATCTCGATGACCGGTCGGTGGACCGACTATCATCTGTCGTTCACCTGGATGGACGAGATCGAGGCACTGCATCTCGCCTGCGCGTTCGATCTGCGGGTACCGGAACGCCGCCGCGCCGAGGTGCTGTCGCTGGTGGCGCAGATCAACGAGCAGCTATGGGTCGGTCACTTCGACCTGTGGAGCAGGGACGGCGTGGTCATGTTCCGGCACGCCCTCATCCTGGCCGGTGGGCTGGACGCGTCAGGGCGGCAGTGCGAGGCGCTGATGGATGCGGCGCTCGATTCCTGCGAGCGTTACTATCAGGCGTTCCAGTTCGTGGTGTGGGCCGGCAAATCGGCGCGCGAAGCGATCGACGCCGCGATCTTCGATACCGCCGGAGAGGCCTGACGGCCAGCCCGCCGTCATCGTCGGCCGAACGCGAAGCAATCCGGGCGGGTGCCTGGATTGCTTGGCCGCGCTCGCTCCGCGCGGACGGGGAGGGGAAGCCGCCCCGGGCCGGCCATCGGCGCACTTGACCTGACGATCGATCGCCCTTGAAGTTCGAGCGCGCGGTTGGGCGCGCAGGCGGCACTCGCCCAGGCAGGGCGCGCCGGGAGGCGATGATGACGGACGCGGGTGTCGCGGAACCAAGCCTGCGCGATTTCTCAGGCACGCTGCTCCTGGTCGGCGCCGGAAAGATGGGCAGCGCCATGCTGGAAGGATGGGTCGCGCTCGGGCTCGATCCCGCCCGGCTGACGGTACTCGAGCCGCAGCCTTCCGGAGAGCTTGCGGCACTCGCCGCGCGCGGTTTGCGCCTCAACCCGGTGCTTCCGGCGCCGGAAGCGCCCGACGTGATCGTGATCGCCGTGAAGCCGCAAACCGCGCCCGAAGTCGCGCCCATCCTGCGGCAGATAACCGGGCCCTTGACGCTCGTCGTTTCGATCATGGCCGGCCGGACGCTGCAGTTCCTCGCGCGCGCGCTTCCCGACAGGGCGATCGTGCGCGCGATGCCGAACACGCCGGCAGCGATCGGGCGCGGCATCACCGTCGCGGTCGCCAACGGGAACGTGAGCGCCGATCAGCGGGCGTTTGCGCACCGCCTGCTGGCGGCGACCGGCGCGGTCGAGTGGGTCGATGACGAAGGGCTGCTCGACGCCGTGACCGCGGTCTCCGGATCGGGTCCGGCCTACGTGTTCCTGCTGGCCGAAAGCCTGGCGCGCGCCGGTGTCGCCGCCGGCTTGCCGGAAGGATTGGCCGCGCGGCTGGCGCGCACGACCGTCGCCGGCGCGGGGGAACTCCTGCACCGCTCGGAGCTAGATGCAGCGCTGTTGCGCCAGAACGTGACCTCGCAGGGCGGCACCACGGCCGCAGCGCTCGCGGTGCTGATGGCCGACGACGGTCTTGAGCCGCTGCTCAAGCGCGCGGTCGCGGCGGCGACGCACCGCGGCCGCGAGCTCGCCGGCTGAGGGGCGGCTGGCACGCCCGCGTTCGGAAGCATACACTGAACAACGTAGCGCCCGGCACCGAGCCGGCGAAGCTCGTCACGTCCTCGACGACCGCATGATCGTCCCGAAAGCTCTTCAGCTTTTCGGGATCAAGCCCCAGGGAGTCTGCAATGGCCCGCAAGCCGGAACGCCGAGCGCCGCCTCCGGAACGCAGCGATCGCGAACGGATTGTCGAGGCCTACATGGCGCTCTTGGCCGAGCGGCGCTACGAGGACGTCGGCTTTGCCGACATTGCGACGCGCGCCGGCCTGCCGCTGGAGCGCTGCCGCGCGGCGTTCGGCTCAACCCTGGCGGTGCTGGCCGCCCATATGGAAGCGATCGACCGCCAGGTGCTCGCCGGCGGCGACCAGGACCTGGCTGACGAGCCGCCGCGCGAGCGCCTGTTCGACGTCCTGATGCGCCGGCTGGAAGCGCTGGCGCCGTACAAGCCAGCGGTGCGCGCGGTCGGGCGATCGGCGCGGCGCGATCCGGCGCTCGCGCTCTGCCTCAATGGCCTCACCGCCCGCTCGATGGCGTGGATGCTGACCGCCGCCGGCATTTCTTCGGCCGGCCTGAGGGGCGCGATCCGTACCCAAGGGTTGACGTGCCTCTATGTCGGGGTGCTGCGCACCTGGGCCGGCGACGAGGATCCCGGGCTTGCGCGCACCATGGCGGCGCTTGATCGGGAGCTCGCGCGGGCGGCGACCTGGTCGGGCTGGCTCGACGATCTTTGCCGGCTCGCGCCCGGTGTCTTTCGCGGCCGCTGGCGCCCGCGCGGCCGACAGGCCGACGATCCCGGCAGGCAGCCGGCCGCGACCTGACGGCGTGCCACGGGCACCGGCCGGACGCTGACGGCACACGCCGGCCCCCGACGTCGAGGCGATCAAGCCTACACCGGCACCCGCACGGTCGCCCGCAAGCCGCCAGTCGGGCTGTCGCCCAGCGTGATGTCGCCGCCGTGCGAGCGGGCGATGTCGCGCGCGATCGCAAGTCCCAAACCGATGCCGATCTCGTCCTGATTGCGCGCATCGTCGAGCCGCAGGAACGGCTTGAATACCTCCTCGCGCATCGCGGCGGGAATTCCCGGCCCATCGTCGTCGACCGTGATCGTGAGCCAGCGGTGGTCGCGGTGACCGGTCAGCGAGATCGCGTTGGCGAAGCGCGCGGCGTTCGACACCAGGTTCGACACGCAGCGCATGAAGGCCGCCGGCCGCACCGTGACCACGGGATGGCCATAAAAGCTCACCGCCACCTGGTGCCCGTCGCGCTCGGCGCCGCTCTTGAGCTCGCCCAGGAACGTCGCCATGTCGATCGGCAGGGAGGATTCACCGGTGTCGCCACGAGCGAACGCCATATAGGCTTCCACCATGCGCGCCATCTCGTCGACGTCCTTGCGCATGGCGTCGACCTCGGGGCCGTCGCCGATCAGCGCCAGCTCGAGCTTGAAGCGGGTGAGCAGCGTGCGCAGGTCGTGCGAGACGCCCGCCAGCATGGTGGTGCGCTGGTCCATGGCGCGCTCGACCCGGCGCTTCATCTCGATGAAGGCCTGCGCGGCGCGGCGCACTTCGCGCGCGCCGCGCGGCTTGAAGGTCGGAACCTCGCGCCCCTTGCCGAAGCTCTCGGCGGCGTCGGCGAGCGCCAGGATCGGCCGGATCTGATTGCGCAGGAACAGGATCGCCACGATCAGCAGCGCCAGCGAGGTGCCCACCATCCACAGGAGGAAGATGTGGGTATTGGAGGCGTAGGCGGCATTGCGCGGCGCGAACACCCGCATCACGGCGTCGTCGAGCTGAATGCGGATTTCCACCAGCGCCGAGCGTCCGACGGTATCGATCCAGAACGGCCGCGCGATCTGCTTGCGGATCTCCACCGACAACGTCTGATCAAGCAGCGAGAAGAACGGTTTCGGGCCGGGCGGCGGCATGTCGGTCACCGGCAGGAAGTCGAGCCCGAGGTTGAGACGGTCCTGGGCGATGCGCCGGATCGTGCTGCGCGCGGCATCCTGCGGATAGTTCTTGTAGACCTCGATCAGGGCCGCGATGTCCTGCGTGACGGCGGCCGAAAGTCGGCGGGTCACTGTGTTCCAATGCCGCTCCATGAACACGAAGGCGACGACCGACTGCAGGATCACCATCGGCGCGATGATGATCAGCAGCGAGCGGGCATAGAGCCCTTTCGGCATCACGCTGGTGAGCCATGCCGCGAAACGCGACCAGAGGCCGCGCACCCGCCCGGCGGCCGTACGCAGTGTCGCGAAGCCGAGATCAAGGGTGGTCATGGCACGATCATGAGCCGGTACCCGATGCCGCGCACGGTCTGCACGAGCAGCGGGTTGCCCGGGTCGCGCTCGATCTTGCGCCGCAGCCGATTGATCTGCACGTCGACCGCACGCTCGTTGGTGACTGCGCCGTCGCCGGCGAGCAGGTGCCGCGGAACCGTTTCGCCATGGCACTCGGCAAGGATGCGCAACATCGCGCGCTCGCGGTCGGTCAGATGGACGGTCTGGCCGGCCTGCTTGAGCTCCCCGCGGCCGAGATGGAATACGAACTCGCCGAAGCGCACCGTCTCAGGCAGCGGCGCCGGGGCTGTCTGTGCGCGCTTGAGGATGTTGGCGATGCGCAGCGACAGCTCGCGCGGCTCGAATGGCTTGGGCACATAGTCGTCGGCGCCGATCTCCAGCCCGCGGATACGATTGTCGGTTTCCGATCGCGCGGTCAGCATCAGGATCGGCACGGTCGAGGAGGTGCGAATTGCCTGCGTCAGATCGAAGCCGGTCTCGCCCGGCATCATCACGTCGAGGATCAAGAGATCGAAGCTCAGGCCGTCGAGCTTGGCGCGTGCCTGCGCGGCAGTCTCGGCGGTGGTGACCCGGTAGCCCTCGCTCACGAGGTATCGCGACAGCAGGTCGCGGATGCGTCGGTCGTCGTCGACCAGGAGCAGATGGGGCGCATCATCGGGCAGCCGGGCGGGCGCGTGGGCCATCCCAAGGCCTCTCAGCTGCGCGCGGGCCGCGGACGGCCCGGCCGCGCCACCAGCTCCAGCACGCGGTCGCGCTCGGCCGGGTCGATCATCGCCGCCAGGAACCGGCACGCCGCCTCACGCGAGTCGGGCCCGAGGCTCGCCAGCGCCTGCACAATGCGTCGCGTCTGCAATCCGGCGAGCCGCATGGCGAGCGCCTCCCCTTTTGCGGTAACATAAAGCAACCGCTGCCGACGATCGTTGGCCCCTTCCTTCTGCTCGACATAGCCTTCGTCGACCAGCTGCTTGAGCACGCGGCCGAGCGACTGCTTGGTGATCTTGAGCACGTCCAGAAGGTCCGCAACCTTCATGCCCGGATTGCGGTTGACGAAGTGCAGGACCCGGTGATGCGCCCGGCCGAACCCCAGGGTGGCAAGAACATGGTCAGGATCGCTGACGAAGTCGCGATAGGCGAAGAACAAAAGCTCGATCACGTCCCAGATCGGCTCCGGGTCGCCGCCCGCAGCCATCGACCCGGATTTCGTCGCCGAGGGTTTTGCCAGCAAATTTATGTCAGCCATATTGACATATTTCGGTTTGATTGTTACCCACGGAGCCGCGGTGACGAAATGATCGTGTCGCGCGCGTATGCGGAATCGCCGCGCTCCCGGTCCAAGTCGGCGCGAAACATATCGGCACTTTGCCTACGAGGCAAAACGCCGTCCACCGGGCATTCCTGAACTCCCGGGGCAGGAAGGAGCACGTCATGTCCCAGACCTTCGATCAACGCGATGGCGTCATCTGGTATGACGGCAAGCTGGTGCCATGGGCGAACGCGAACCTGCATGTTCTGACCCACGGTCTGCACTATGGGTCTTGCGTGTTCGAGGGCGAACGCGCCTATGGCGGCGAAATCTACAAGAGCACGCAGCACTCCGAGCGCCTGAAGCGTTCGGCGCAGATTCTCGACTTCGAGATTCCGTATACGGTGGCCGAGATCGACGCCGCCAAGCGCCTGGTGCTGGACAAGAATGGCCAGAAGGACGCCTACGTGCGGCCAGTCGCGTGGCGTGGCAGCGAGATGATGGGGGTTTCGGCACAGAACAATGCCATCCATCTCGCCATCGCGACCTGGGAGTGGCCAAGCTATTTTGATCCGGCCGAACGGCTGAAAGGCATCCGGCTCGACCTCGCGGACTATCGCCGGCCGGATCCGAACACGGCGCCGGCGCTCGCCAAGGCGGCCGGCCTGTACATGATCTGCACCATTTCCAAGCACAAGGCGGAGCGCAAAGGCTACGCCGACGCCTTGATGCTGGATTGGCAAGGGCGCGTCGCGGAATGCACCGGCGCCAACATCTTCTTCGTCCAGGACGGCAAGATTCATACGCCGATCGCGGATTGCTTCCTCGCCGGCATCACCCGAGAGGCGGCGATCAACCTTGCCAAGCGGCGCGGCATCGAGGTCATCGAGCGCCGCATCATGCCGGAAGAGCTGACCGATTTCTCCGAGTGCTTCATCACCGGCACGGCCGCGGAAGTGACCCCGGTGTCGGAGATCGCGCAGTGGCGCTTCAAGCCGGGCAAGATCACCGAGCAGCTGATGGCCGACTACACCGCCGAGGTTCAGCCGAAGGGGAAGGCTGCGGCGGCTTGATCGGCCTGAGATTTTGCTGAGATCGAATCCTGCCCTATCGCGGTCATTGCGCGGCCGGGGCGGGATGCCGCGGGCCGTCGTATCGCGACCGCCTTGCTTTGGGCGCGATGCGTGGCCGTCAGCGCGCCGGCCACGACGCCGTGACGCCGACGACGCGACCGGTACCGGTGGTGGTCAGCATCCGCGGCAGATGCTGCGGATCTTGCGGTCGAGCGTGCGGTCCTTTTCCGCCGCTTCCGACTGCTCCCTGGCCCATTCCGGTGAATTCTGGTAGGGCGTGCGCTTGTGGTCGGCAGGCACCGGCTTCCACCGCTCAATCCGGCTGGTGACCGAGTCAATTTCAGTAGCTTGGCGGCGGTGCGCGGGGCTGTCGCCAGTGCGGGAGCTGCGGCTGCGCGCGCGCGATCGTGGTCGCTTCTGGTCCTCTTCCACATCAGCGTCGAGCTCGTGAGGCTGGACGTCGTATCCGCCGGATTGCAGCGTTTCTATGCGCTGCTCGAGCGAATAGCCGCAGCCGGCGAGCGCCAACAGCAGGGGGAGGAGGTACGCGGCTTGCCCCCGCCGGCGCGGGCCACGCCGACCGATCATTCGGCGGCCTCCTCGCGCGGGCTTGCGCGCGTCCAGCGCTCCGCCGCCGCGCTGTCGGTGTCCTTGGCGGCGACCCAGGCCGGACCATCGGGGCGCTCCTCGCGTTTCCAGAACGGCGCCTGCGTCTTGAGATAGTCCATCAGGAATTCGGCGGCCGCGAACGCCGCCTGCCGATGCGCCGCCGCGGTGACCACCAGCACGATCGGATCGCCGGGCTGCAGACGGCCGTAGCGATGGATTACCGTCACGCCGAGCAGGTTCCAGCGGCGCTCGGCTTCCGCGACGTGGCGCGCGATCTCCGCTTCCGCCATGCCTGGATAGTGCTCGAGCGTCATGGCCGCGATGGCGTGGCCGTCGTCGTCGCCGCGACAGATCCCGGTAAAGGTCACGAGAGCGCCAACGTCGGTGCGGCCGCGCGTCAATGCCGCAGCCTCGACGGCCGCATCGAACGCTTCGGTTTGAAGCCGGACACTCATCACACTCGTCTCGGCTTTGCGCTCGGACCTAACTCAATAGATACGGGAAGCCCCTAGATGCAAGAAAGCCTCAACCGCCGGTCATCGGAGGAAAGAAGGCGATTTCGCGGGCCCCCGCGATCGTCGTGTCGGGCTTGACGTGGGTTCGGTCGATAGCGGCGCGAATGACCTTGGGATTGACGAAGGCGTGCGCGTATTCTTCCCCGCGCCGGGCAAGCCACGCCATCAGATCGCCGACGGTCATGACCTCCGGCGGCGGCTCGATCTCCTCCTCCTGCCTGCCGACGCGCTCGCGCACCCAGGCGAAATACAGAACCTTCACGCATCACTCTCCCAACAGGTGGTGCCCCGCCGCTCGCAGGTAGTCCCAACCCGTGTACAAGGTCACGATGGCCGAAATCCATAGCAGGGTGATGCCGATATGGGTGGTGATCGGCAGGATCTCATCCCCCGCCTCGCCGGCGATCAGGAAGCCGATCGCCAGCAATTGAACGAATGTCTTCCATTTGGCGAGCCGCGTCGATGGAACGTGGACGCGCAGCTCGGCCAGGAACTCGCGCAAGCCCGAAACCAGGATCTCCCGACACAGGATGACGATGGCGGCCCACAGCGACCATCCCAGGATGGTGCCGTCGGCGGCCAGCATGAGCAGGCAGGACGCCACCAGCAACTTGTCGGCGATCGGATCAAGCATGCGCCCGAGCGGGGAGGTCTGGCCCCAGACCCTGGCGACATAGCCGTCGACAAGGTCGGTCAGGCCGGCCGTGATGAAGATGAAAAGCGCGACCCACCGCAGCCACAGACCGCCCTGGAAAATCTGCGACCAGAACATGCAGGCCACGACCGCGGGGACCGCGGCGATGCGGCCGAACGTCAAGAGGTTCGGCAGCGCAAGGATATGCGCCTGCGAGGCGGATCGACCTGCCATCGTCATGGGGTCAAAGAACACCCGGTGCCTTGAACCGTCAACCGCCCGCCTGTGCGAGGGACACTTTGCGGGCGCGCACGCAGGGCTGTCACCTCACATCTTCGCGCGGCGCCGGGGCTGGCGGATTCGCGTCCGGCGCCGGGCGCGCAACCGCCCAGCCTTCATGGAAGAAGTCATAGATTTTACGGGCGGTTTCAGCGCTCACTCCCGGCACCCGCGCGAGATCGGAGACGGACGCGCGTTCGATCGCCTTCAAGGTGCCGAAGTGGTGCAACAGGGCGCGCTTCCTGGTCGGGCCGACGCCGGGAATCTCCTGCAATCCGCCCTCGCGCAGCCCCCGCTTGCGCCGCTGGCGGTGCGAGCCGACCGCGAATCGGTGCGCCTCGTCGCGCAGGCGCTCGACGAAGTACAGCACCGGGTCGCGCGGCGGCAGCCGAAACGGGGCACGTTCAGGCATGAATAGCGTCTCGCGGCCGGCATCGCGATCAGGGCCCTTGGCGATGGCGACCAGCGGCACGTCGGTGATGCCGAGCCCGGCCAGGGTCTGGCGCGCGGCCGTCAGCTGGCCTTGGCCGCCGTCGATCAACAGGAGATCTGGCCACGGCGTGTCCTCGTCCTGATCGGCGGCATCGGCATCGGCCGTTCCGCCGGGACGTGGCGCTTCATTCAGCAGGCGCTTGAACCGCCGCGTAAGGACTTCGCGCATCATGCCGTAGTCGTCGCCGGGCGCGAGCGCCGCGGAGCGGATATTGAACTTGCGGTATTGGTTTTTTCGAAAGCCTTCCGGCCCGGCCACGATCATGGCACCGACCGCGTTGGCGCCCTGGATATGGCTGTTGTCGTAGACCTCGATCCGCAGCGGCGCGCGCGGGAGGCCGCAAGCGTGCGCCAGCGCTTCAAGCAGCTTGCGCTGCGAGGACGTGTCCGCAAGCTTGCGCGCAAGCGCCTCGCGCGCGTTGTCGACGGCATGCTCGACCAGCTCTTTCTTCTCGCCGCGCTGCGGCACTGCGATCTCCACCTTGTGACCGCTCTTGATGGTGAGCGCCTCCGCCAGCAGCGCGCAGTCCTCGACCTGGTGAGAAAGCAAGATCAGCCGCGGCGCCGGCTTGTCGTCGTAGAACTGCGCCAGGAAGGATTCCAAGACCGCCTCGGCCGACAGCGATCGGTCGGCGCGGGGGAAATACGCGCGATTGCCCCAGTTCTGTCCGGTGCGGAAGAAGAACACCTCGATGCAGGTGAAGCCGCCGTGCTGATGCACGCCGAACACGTCGGCATCGGAAACCGCGCGCGGATTGATGCCCTGCTGCGTCTGGATCGCCGACAGCGCCGCCAGCCGATCGCGGTAGACCGCGGCGCGCTCGTAGTCCTGCGCCGCCGCCGCCTCCTGCATGTCGCCGGCAAGCCGCTGCTTGACGGCCTGGCTGCGGCCGGAGAGGAACGCCTTGGCCTCGCCGACGAGCCTGGCGTAGGCGTCGGGCGCGATCTCTCCGGTGCAGGGCGCCGAGCAGCGCTTGATCTGATGCAGCAGGCACGGTCGGGTGCGGCTGTCGAATACGGCGTCGGAACACGAGCGCAACAGAAATGCGCGCTGCAGCGCGGTGATCGTGCGGTTGACTGCCCCGGCCGAGGCGAACGGGCCGAAATAGTGGCCGGGTTGATTGCGCGCGCCGCGATGCTTCATGATCTGCGGAGCGCGGGCGTCGGCCGTAAGAAGGATGTACGGGAACGACTTGTCGTCCCGCATCAAGACGTTGAAGCGCGGGCGCAGCCGCTTGATCAGATTCGCCTCGAGCAGCAGGGCTTCGGTTTCGGTCTTGGTGGAGACGAACTCGAGCGCCGCGGTCGCCGCGATCATGCGCGCGATGCGCGCGTCGAGGCCGGTCGGCCGGAGATAGGCGACGACCCGTTTGCGGATGTTCTTGGCCTTGCCGACGTAGAGCACCTCGCCGTTGGCATCGATCATGCGATAGACGCCGGGGGAGGGGGGAGCGAGCTTGGCATGCCGCATGATTGCCGCATGGCCGGCGGCCAGGGTGCCGGCGCCATCCGCCAATGCGAGATCAAGCACATCGTCGTGCTGGGTCTCGGGCAGCGTCTGCTCCTCGTCCTCCTCCTCGAGGGCGATGTCGGGGTCGATGTCCTTCGGCCGGTTCATGTCCTGACCTTACTCCGATTCACCTGTCCGACGGCCGGCCGCTGCCCGCGGCGCCGCGCGCGGTCGAGGTTGCGGCGGCGCCGGCGCCATCCGGTCGGCCGCGGCGCGGCGCTTTTGCCGGTGCTCCGCCGGGCTCGGATGCGCCGCATCCAGCTACCGGCAGGATCGGACGGTCTCAGGTTTGCAGGTAATGCGCCGCCGGCCGGCGCGCGAGGGCGCTATTCCTCGATGCCCCAGACGTCGGGCGTTTTCCAGGCAATGTGCTGGCCGCCGTCGACCGCAACAGTTGTTCCGGTCATGCTGCTCGCCGCGGCCAGAAACAACACGGCCTGCGCGACCTGCTCCGGGGTCGGCCCGCGGCCCAACGGCACGGCCGCCGCCTGGGCCGCAAACTGCGCCGGATCTTGCCGCGGGCTCGGCAGCGTCGGGCCGGGCGCGACGGCATTCACGCGTACCTTCGGCGCCAGCGCCTGCGCCAGCATGATGGTGGAGGCGTTAAGCGCAGCCTTGGTCAGCGTGTAGGAAAACTGCCGGGGAACGGGCTTGAGCGCGCGCTGGTCGACGATGTTGACGATCGAGGGGTCGGCATCGGCCGGAGCCTGGGCGGCAAAGGCCTCGGCCAGAAACACCGGGGCTCGCAGGTTCACGGCAAAGTGGCGATCCCACGCCGCCGCATCGAGCCGACCGACGGCATCGTCTTCGAACATCGAGGCGTTGTTGACGAGCAGCGTGAGCGGCCCGGCTGTCGCTGCGGCGTGCGTCACCAGCGCGCCCGATGCCGCCGGATTGGCGAGATCGGCGAGCGCGGTCGCGGCGCGTCCGCCGGTCGCCTGGATTTCAGCGGCAAGTGCCGCGGCGGCGGCGCCGGATCGATGTGCGTGGATGACGACCGCATATCCGGCGCCGGCGAGCGCGAGCGAAATCGCGCGCCCGATGCGGTGGGCGCCTCCGGTCACCAGCGCGACTCGGGTCGGGCGAACGATCAACGCCTCGTCCGAGCGTCAGGCGCGCGCGGGAGATCGAAAGCCGCGTGGGCGCGGCGCCGGCGGGTCGATCGAGACCACCGGTGAGGGACCATCATGACGGCGCTCCAGAACGAAAAAGCGCGAAACATGGACGTCGGGCCGGCGCCAACGGCCCGCGCTTCCTGGAAGCATGCGCGCCGCGCGGCTAGGCGGAAACGACCAGGTTGACCGCCTTTGGCCCCTTGCCCTTCTTGTCGGGCTCGACGTCGAAGCTGATGCGCTGTCCCTCGGCCAGCGACTTCAAGCCTGCGCGCTCGACCGCCGTGATGTGCACGAACACGTCCCGACCACCGTCATCCGGCTTGATGAAGCCGTAGCCGCGCTCGCCGTTGAAGAACTTGACCGTGCCGGTCATCGCCATTGGGAAACTCCTTTCCCCCAACTCGCTCCGCGGCCCGGTCCTGGGCCGCTCGGCTGGACATTCGCGAACGGGGAAAGGCGTCGGCCGCGGTGCGGCCTCAGTCACCTCCGCCGGCCCCCCTGCGGGAGGCGGAACGTCAAAGCCCACCGGCAAAAATTAGAGCAAGGCGGCTACGCTGGAAAGGGGCGAGCAATGCCCTGCGTCATTTTTCGCCAGTCAGCCAGCCGCATGTCGCACTGACACTGGTGTCGCGAGCCAGGATCGATGCAAGCGCCGGCAGCAGCACCGCCAGCTGGCGTTCGAGCGGCCACGGCGGGTTGATGATGAGCAGGCCGCTGGCGGTCAGGCGCGCTCGGTCGAGCGCCGCGACCACGAGCTCGGCCTTTAGGATCTTCCGGATGCCGGAACGCGCCATCCGGCGAAGGAAGGCGTCGGCTTCGCGGCGGTCCTTGATCGGATACCACAGGACGAAGGTGCCGCTCGCCCATTTGCGGTACGCTGCGACCACGCCGTCGGTCAGGCGGGCAAATTCGCCGGGCCGCTCGAACGGCGGGTCGACCAGCACCAGGCCACGCCGCTCCTTGGGCGGGACATAGGCCGACAGCGCCGTCCAGCCGTCGATGACTACGGCCTTGGCGCGCCGGTCGCGCTTGAGGTGACGGGCGAGATTGTTGCCGGCCGCCGGCTCGAGCTCGCAGGCAACGAGCCGGTCCTGCGGGCGCATGAGCGCAAGCGCAAGCGTCGGGGAGCCCGGATAGGTCGCCAGGTCTCCGCTGGGATTGAAGTGCCAGATCGCCGCCAGGTAGGGGGCGAGCAGCTCCTGCGCCGGCGGCGCCAGGGGCGCGGCCAGCAGCCGCCCGATGCCGTCGCGCCACTCGCCGGTCCGACCGGCCTCGGGTCCGGTGAGGTCGTAAAGCCCGGCGCCTGCGTGGGTATCGATAACCCTGAACGCCGCCGGCTTCTCGCGCAAGTGGCCGACGATGAGCGACAGCACGACGTGTTTGACGACATCGGCAAAGCCACCGGCGTGGAAAGCGTGACGATAGTTCATA
>Ga0075421_100000207_pt1 | contig 55660 bp, 42 predicted proteins | sample SoiMetdeltSBSDD5_FD_75292 | JGI IMG/M metagenome (GOLD analysis project Ga0075421, IMG submission 75292) | Bulk soil microbial communities from a Populus tree surrounding site in Tennessee, USA - Soil MetaG P. deltoides SBSDD5 | ecosystem: Environmental > Terrestrial > Soil > Tree plantation... | reverse complement strand
AGGAGGACATCGGCCTCGAGGTCGTGACCGACGGGGAGCTTGCCCGATCGTCCTGGTTCGGCTTCTTCTTCGAGGGCCTCGACGGCTTCCGCCTTGCCCCGGCGCATTTCCGGTTCAAGGACGCCGCGGGACAGGCCTTCGAGTGGCAGACGTGCGTGGCGGAGAGGCGCATCCGCCGCCGTGCGCCCATCGCGCTCTGCGAGTTCGAGCGCGCCAGCCGGCACGCGCGCCGCGCGGTCGTGAAGGCGACCTTGCCGGCTCCCAGCGCGTTTCACTTCTTTCGCCTGGCCGAGGCCGTCGATCCCGCCGCCTATCCCGATATGGCCGGCTATTTCGACGACCTCGTCGCCGTCTACCGCGACGAGGTCGCCGAGCTGGCCGCGGCCGGCTGCCGCTACCTGCAGCTCGACGAGGTGCCGCTGGCCATGCTGTGCGACGAGGCGGTGCGCGCGCAGACGGCGGCCCAGGGCGGCGAGCCCACGGCGCTGCTCGATACCTATCTGGACCTCATCCGGCGCATTCTGGCCCATTGCCCGGCCGGCATGGCGACGGGCCTGCACCTGTGCCGCGGCAACTTCCGCAGCCGGTGGATGGCGGCGGGCGGCTACGCGCCGGTGGCGGAGAAGCTCTTCAACGAGCTGCCCGTCGACGCCTATTTCCTGGAGTACGACAGCGAGCGCGCCGGCGACTTCACGCCGCTGCGCCTCGTGCCGAAGGGCAAGCGTATCGTGCTCGGGCTCGTCTCCTCCAAGACGCCCGCCCTGGAGGGGGAGGACGCGCTTCTGCGGCGCATCGAGGACGCGGCCAGGTCCTGCCCCCTGGACCAGCTCGCGGTCTCCACGCAGTGCGGCTTCGCCAGCGTCGCCGGCGGCAATGCGCTCAGCGAGGACCAGCAATGGGCCAAGCTGGCACTCGTTGTCGCCACGGCCGAGCGCGTGTGGGGCGCAGCGTAGGATCCACCCGTCATCCCGGACGGAGCGATGCGAGCCGCAGGCGAGCAGCGCTGCCCCGGACTTGATCCGGGGTCCGGGACCTCGGGAGGCAAGCTCAGACTCGTTCCGGGAGGTCCCGGATAGCCTCGCCTGCGGCTCGGCTTCCGGGATGACGGGTGCCAAAACGGGCATGGCATTGCGATCGCCCCTGCACTAACATCGGCCGGCCCCCGGTTTGCGTCTGCCACCACCAAGAGTGGCGGCGCCCGTTTCTCAGGACCGGCGGGCTGGGAGGACACGCCAATGCGGGCCAACAGGCCCCGCAGCCGCTCGGGGCGCCGCTTCGCGCCGGTCGCCACCCCATCGAGGGCGGCAGCCGCATGAATCTGACCGAGACTGCGGAGCAGATCGCCGGGGCCGCCGTGGAGATGTCGGCCGAGCGCGTGTCCAAGCGCTTCGGCGGCGTCACCGCGGTCGACGACGTGTCCCTCGACATCCCCAAGGGCGCGATCTTGTCGATCATCGGCCCGAACGGCGCCGGCAAGACCTCGCTGCTCAACATGATCTCGGGCTTCTACAAGCCCGACAGCGGGCGCATCACGCTCGCCGGGCGCAACATCACGGGGCTGCGGCCGAGCAGGATCGCCGGCCTCGGCGTCGCCCGCACCTTCCAGAACATCGCGCTCTTCAGCGGCCTCTCGGTGCTCGACAACCTGATGCTCGGCCGGCACGTGCACATGCGTTCCGGCGTGCTCGGCAGCGTGCTCTACTGGGGCCTGGCGCAGCGCGAGGAGATCCGCCACCGCGCCGTGTGCGAGGAGATCATCGAGTTCCTCAAGCTGCAGGACCTGCGCAAGCAGCCCACCGCCTCGCTCGCCTACGGCCTGCGCAAGCGGGTGGAGCTGGGCCGTGCCCTCGCCCTCGAGCCCAAAGTCCTGCTGCTCGACGAGCCCATGGGCGGCATGAACCAGGACGAGAAGGAGGACATGGCCCGCTATGTCCTGGACGTGAACCAGGAGCGCGGCGTCACCGTCGTCCTGATCGAGCACGACATGGGGGTGGTGATGGACATCTCCGACTACGTCGTGGTGCTCGACCGCGGCCGCCGGATCGCCGCCGGCACGCCGGGCGACATCCAGGAGAACCCGGCCGTGATCGCGGCCTACCTCGGCACCAGCAGGAAGGGCCGGCCATGAAGCTCGTCGCCGACAAGCACACCGACACGCTGCCCAAGCTGCTTGCCCGCCACGCCGGGCGCTCGCCCAGACGCCCCGGCATGCGCGAGAAGGACCGCGGCATCTGGCAGACCTGGAGCTGGCGCGAGTGCCAGGAGCACGTGCGCTCTTTCGCCCTGGGTCTGGCCGCATCGGGCTTCAGGCGCGGCGACAGGCTCTCGGTGCTGGGCGACAACCGCGCCCGCCTCTACTGGGCCCAGCTCGCCGCGCAGGCGCTGGGCGGCATGTCGGTGCCGCTCTACCAGGACTCCATCGCCAGCGAGCTCGAGCACGTGCTCTCCCACGCCGAGGTGTCGGTGGTGGTAGCCGAGGACCAGGAGCAGGTCGACAAGGTGCTCTCGCTGCGCGCCCGGCTGCCCAAGCTCGGCCTCGTCATCTACGAGGACCCGCGCGGGCTCGGCGCCTACCAGGACGGCCTCCTGAAGTCCTTCGCCGACGTGGAGGCCGTGGGCCGCGCCTTCGCCCGCGAGCACCCCGGCAGCTACGAGCGCGAGCTGGAGCAGGGGCAGGCCGGGGACGTGGCGCTCATTGCCTACACCTCCGGCACCACGGGCCGCTCCAAGGGCGTGCTGCTGAGCCACGCCAACATGATCGCTACGTCCGAGAGCTTCACCGGCATGGAGGATGTCAGGGCCGCCGACAACTGGCTCTGCTATCTGCCCATGGGCTGGGTGGGCGATGCCATGTTCTCGCTCTCCACCAGCCTCGTCGTCGGCGCCACCTGCAACTGCCCCGAGAGCCCGGAGACCGTGCAGCGCGACCTGCGCGAGCTGGGCCCCGACGCGCTGCTCGCGCCGCCGCGCATCTGGGAGAACATGCTGTCGGCGCTGCAGGTGAGGGCGGCCGATGCGTCCTGGCTCAAGCGCCGCGTGTACGAGCGCTTCCGCCGGCTCGCGGAGCGGCGCGAGCTGCTGATCGAGGATCGCAAGCCCGTACCGGCGGGCATGCGGCTCGCCTACCGGCTGGGCGAGTTCTTCGTCTACGGCCCGGTGCGGGACCAGCTGGGTCTGCGCAACGCGCGCTGGTGCTTGACGGGGGGCGCGCCGCTCGGGGCCGATGCGTTCCGCTTCTTCCGCTCGTTCGGCATCAACCTGAAGCAGATCTACGGCGCCACGGAAGCGAGCGCGCTGGTCGCCTTGCAGAGGAACGACGAGGCCGATCCCAACACCGTGGGGCGCTCCCTGCCCGGCACCGAGGTGCGCATCGACGAGGGGGGCGAGGTGCTGGTGAAAGGGCCCGGCGTCTTCCAGGGCTACTTCAAGCAGGAGGAGGCGACGCGCGCTGCGCTCACCGCCGACGGCTGGCTCAGGACCGGGGACGCGGGTCTGATCGACCCGCAGGGCCAGCTCGCCATCATCGACCGCGCCAAGGACGTGGGCAAGCTCGCCGACGGCACGCCGTTCGCACCGCAGTTCATCGAGAACAAGCTGAAGTTCAGCCCCTACATCCGCGAGGCGGTGGCCTTCGGCGACGGGCGGCCGTTCGTGGCCGCGATGGTGGCCATCGACATGAGCACGGTCGGCAAGTGGGCGGAGACGAACAGCCTTCCCTTCACGAGCTTCATGGACCTCGCCTCCAAGCCCGACGTGGCGCGCCTCGTCGTCGGCGAGGTGCACAAGATCAACGCCACCCTGCCGGAGCCGGTCCGGGTGGCGCGCATCGTGCTCCTCAACAAGGAGCTCGACGCCGACGACGCGGAGATGACGCGCACCCGCAAGGTGCGGCGCGGCTTCGTGGCGGAGAAGTATGCGTCGCTGATCGCGGCCTTCTACGACGGCGCGAGGGAGGCGCGGCTCACCATGGAGATCACCTTCGAGGACGGGCGCAGGAGCACGCTCAGCTCCACGCTGGCGGTGCACGACGTCGTCTCGGCGGGCGAAGGCCAGCGGGTGGCGGCGTGAGGGAGGGAATGACACGCTCAGCGGTTGTCATGCCGGCCGAGCGCGAAGCGCGAGAGCCGGGACCCAGGGCCAAGGGGGAGGCCTTGCAGCCCCTGGCCCTGGGTCCCGGATATTCCGCTTCGCGGAATTCCGGGATGACAGGGGGAGACCACGATGTGGGATGAGCTGCAGTTCGCGTTGGCGCTCACAGTGAGCGGGCTGTCGATCGGGCTGATGTACTCGCTGATCGCGCTCGGCTTCGTGCTCGTCTACAAGGCCACCGAGGCCATCAACTTCGCCCAGGGCGAGTTCGTCATGCTCGCCGGCTTCATCGCCGCCGTAGCGCTGGCGGTCAACGGCATGCCGGTGCTGGCCGCAATAGGTGCCGCCGTTGCCGTCATGGTGGCGTTCGGCTTCGCGCTCGAGCGCGTCGTGCTGCGGCCGCTGCTGGGACGGCCGATCATTGCCGTCATCATGGCCACCATCGGGCTGGGCGCCATGCTGCGCGGCCTGCCGCCGATCACGGTGGGCGGAGAGACGCGGGCGGTGTCGCTCGGCATCGGCGACATGCCCATCGGCATCGGCCTCGTGTCGCTGCCGCCGATCCAGATCCTGGGCGTCGTCGTCACTCTCGTCTTCCTGGGCCTCTTCACCTGGTTCTTCATGAAGAGCCGCATGGGCGTCGCCATGCGCGCCGTGGCCGATAACCAGCAGGTGGCGATGGCCATGGGCATCAACGTGGAGCGCTACTTCGCATTGGCCTGGGCCATGGCCGGCATCGTCTCCGCGCTCGGCGGCGTGATCTGGGGCAGCATGCTGGGGGTGGACGTACACTTGGCGCTCGTCGGCCTCAAGGTGTTCCCCGTGGTGATCCTGGGCGGGCTCGACTCTGTCCTCGGCGCCGTCATTGGCGGGCTCATCGTCGGCGTGGTGGAGAGCCTCGCTGCAGGCTACCTGGACCCCTACGTCGGCGGCGGCACCAAGGATTTCGCGCCCTACGTGCTGATGATAATCGCCCTGATGTTCAAGCCCTACGGCATCTTCGGCACCCACCGGATCGAGCGAGTGTAGCTGGAGCACGGATCATGAGACATGCGCGACCGGATTCCCCTCCCCATCATGCCGAAGGCATGTCTTCGACATGACGCGGGGAGGGGCTAGAGCCTGCCCCGGCGAAGGCCGGGGGGTGGGGGTCGATCGGGTGCTCTGCCTCCTTCGGGGACCCCCACCCGGCACGTCGCGCCGAAGGCAAGCCTTCGGCGCGATGTGCCACCCTCCCCGCAAGGGGGAGGGTACGCTGTGGCGCGTCCTCGTTTCCACTCTCAGCGATCGTGCACGCTAGGGCCGGCCCATGTTCCATCGCGAGTCGGGCGTCTACAAGACCACCTACGCCTCCGATATGGCGCTCTATCCGCTTCCGGTCGCGCGCTGGACGGTGGCGTCCTTCATCGTGCTGTTCGCCGCGATCCTGCCGCTGTCGCTGCACGACTACTACCTCTCCATCATCAACCTCTCGCTCATTGCCATCGTCGGCGCGCTGGGCCTCAACATCCTGACCGGCTACACCGGCCAGATCTCGGTGGGCCACGCCGCCTTCATGTCGGTCGGCGCCTATACCGCCGCCAACCTCGCCGTGAAGCTGGGCCTGCCGTTCTGGGTCACGCTGCCGGCGGGAGGGCTGATGGCGGCGCTCATCGGCGCCATCGTCGGCATGCCGAGCCTCAGGATCAAGGGCCTCTACCTCGCTATCGCCACGCTCGCCGGCCAGCTCATCATCGAGTGGGTGATCAACCACACGCCGGCCATCTCGGGCGGCGCCCAGGCCTCGATCCAGGTGCCGCGTCCGACGCTGTGGGGCTACGAGATCAGGACCCAGGGCCACCTCTACTTCTTCCTCCTGTTCTTCGCCGCGCTCGCCATCCTGGCCACCCTCAACCTGGTGCGCAGCCGCATCGGTCGCGCCTTCGTGGCTATCCGCGACCAGGACATCGCGGCGGAGATCATCGGCATCAACATCTACCGCTACAAGCTGCTGGCGTTCGCCATCTCCTCGTTCTACGCGGGCGTATGCGGCGTGCTCTACACCTACTATCTCGGCATCGCCAACTACGAGCAGTTCCAGATCGGCGTGTCGATCGACTACCTCGCCATGATCATCATCGGCGGCCTCGGCTCGGTGCTGGGCTCGATCCTGGGCGCGGTGTTCGTTACCATGCTGCCGATCGTGCTCAGACTCGCCATGGAGCCGCTGGCCGGGCTGTTCTTCACCGCCGGCGAGATGTCGAGCGTGATCGCCTCTACGCGGCTGGTGCTGTTCGGGGCGCTCATCATCTTCTTCCTGGTGGTGGAGCCAGAGGGGCTCAACCGGCTCTGGCGCAACATCCGCAACTACTTCCGGGTGTGGCCGTTCTCGTATTGACTATGGGTAGCAACTGTCAAAGGAGGAAACGACAGATGAGGTCAGGCACGAATTGGCTGCGTGCCGCCGCAGCCGCAGGCGCGATGGCGATTGCCGGCAGCGCTGCGTTGGCCCAGGAGAAGGAGCTGGTGTTCGGGGTGCAGTGCGATCGCACCGGGGCGACGCAGACCGTGGGCGTGTTTCTCTGTCCCGGCTATCACGACTACATCGCGCTCCTGAACAGCAAGGGTGGGATCGAGGGCTACAAGATCCGCGTCGTCGAGATCGACAACGAGTACAAGGTGCCACCCGCAATGGAGGCGCACGAGCGCTTCAAGAAGGAAGGCGCGGTGCTGCATGGCCTCTACGGCACGCCGCAGACGGCAGCGCTCACCAAGAAGCTGGAAGAGGACAAAATGCTCGGCACCTCGCCCGGCTTCGGCACGGCCGCGGCGAGCGACGGCAAGCGCTATCCGTATCTGTTCCCGCTGGCGGCGAGCTACTGGTCGCAGGCGGCGGCTGCGGTGGAGTTCGCCAAGAAGCAGCTGGGCGGCAGCCTGAAGGGCAAGAAGATCGGGTATCTCTATTTCGACAACCCCGCCGGCAAGGAGCCCCTGGAGGTGCTCGAAGATCTCGCGAAGCTGGAGGGGTTCGAGATGCGCACCTTCGCGGTGCCGTCGCCGGGCGTGGAGATGGGCGCGCAGGTAATCGACATCACCGGCCGCTTCAAGCCCGACTTCGTCATCACCCACCTGTTCGGGCGGTCGCCGTCGGTCTCCATCAAGGAGCTGAAGGGCAAGGGCTACCCATTGAGCCGGGTGGTGGCGATGGTGTGGGGCGCCTCGGAGGCCGACATCAAGGCGGCCGGCGGCTTTGCGCTGGCCGAGGGCTATCACACCCTGCAGTTCGCCGGCGTCGGCAGCGACTTCCAGGTCATCAAGGACATCAATGAGATGTACAAGGCGCAGGGCAAGGGGCCGCCCTCGCAGCAGGAGACCAGCGTCTTCTACAACCGCGGCGTCATGATCGCGGCGCTGCATGCGGAGGCCGCGCGCAATGCCATCAAGGCCAAGGCGGGCGGCAGGCCGGACTCGGTCGACGTGAAGAACGGCATGGAATCGATCAAGGGCTTCACCCTGGGCGGCATGGTGCCGCCGATGGAGCTGACCCCGCTCGATCATGAAGGCGGCGGCTGGGTGCAGGTGTGGTCCGTCAAGGGCGGCAAGCTCACCAAGACCACCGACTGGTTCCAGGCCTACCGCGATGTGATCAGGAAACACCTCGCCGCGGTGAACTAGGAGGAGGAGTCCCCTCTCCCCGCTTGCGGGGAGAGGGTCAGGGTGAGGGGCAGCCACACGCTCCAGCGCAGGAGTGTGCCACTGCGCCTCACCCGGCCTTCTCCCCGCGCTCATGGAGCCTGCGGCGAGGGCGGTGTTGCGCGGGGAGGGAGGCGCGCGCGGAGACCATGCTGTCCATCAACAACATCGAGGTCGTCTACGACAGCGTCATCCTGGTGCTGAAGGGCGTGTCGCTCGAGATCAGGCCGGGCTCGATCACCGCGCTCCTCGGCGCCAACGGGGCCGGCAAGACCACCACGCTCAAGGCGGTGTCGGGCGTCTTGCGCACCGAGCGCGGCGAGGTCACCAAAGGCACCATCACCTTCGAGGGCCGGCGCATAGACGGCCTGCGCGCCTTCGACATAACCAAGCTCGGTATCAGCCAGGTGTTCGAGGGGCGGCGCGTGTTCGAGCACCTCACCGCGGAGGAGAACCTGATCGCGGGCGCGCACACCCAGCGCCACGCCGGCAAGGTCAGAGACGGCATGGAGCGCACCTACGCCTACTTCCCCGTGCTCAAGGAGCGCCGCCACCAGCTCGCGGGCTATCTCTCGGGCGGCGAGCAGCAGATGCTGGTGATCGGTCGCGCCTTGATGTCGAACCCCAGGATCATGCTGCTGGACGAGCCGTCGCTGGGCCTCGCCCCGATGCTGGTCGAGGAGATCTTCGCCATCGTGCGCCGGCTGGTCGACGAGGAGAAGCTCTCCGTCCTGCTCGTGGAGCAGAACGCCACCATGGCGCTGGAGGTCGCCGACCATGGCTACGTCATGGAGACCGGCCGCATCGTGCTCGAGGGCGACGTGGCATCGCTGCGCGAGAACTCCGACATCCGCGAGTTCTACCTCGGGCTGAACGAGGTGGGCTCGCGCAAGTCCTACCGCGACGTGAAGCACTACAAGCGCCGCAAGCGGTGGTTGTCGTGACCAGTCCGCCGGTCGCGCGGTCGCGTCGCCGCAGGCATGCCGAGCACCCGAGCAGAGCCGCCGGTGGCCCTGCCACGTCCCCGGCCTACTCACGATAGGATGCGTCTTTCCTGTCGAGGGCTCTCAGCAGCGCGGGCCATTCGAGCAGTCCATAGGGGCGTACCGCGCCGGGGGCGTACATGGCGGCCGACCGCTCCACGATCGACGGCGGCAGCACGTTGAGGGCGGTGTTGCAGGCCATGGCGGCGAGCTGCGCCTGGCACGCCCGCTCCAGCCCGTACATCCGGTTGAACGTCTCGGGAATGCTGGGGCCCACGGTCAGGAGACCATGGTTGCGCAGGACCATGACATTCAGCGCGCCGAGATCGCGCGCGAGCTTGTCGCGCTCGCCCGGATCGCGCTCCGGCCCCGAGAAGTCGTGGTACGCAACGCGCGGGTAGAACCTGTGCGAGGTCTGCGTCATCGGCAGGAGGCCGCATCCGAGGGAGGAAAGCGCCATTCCCGCTATGGTGTGCGTATGCATGACCGCCATCACGTCGGGGCGCGCCCCGTAGACGGCGCTGTGGATCACGAAGGCCGCCTTGTGCAGCCCGTACCCGTGATCGATCTCGGGCCTGGAGACGACGTTGCCCGCAAGGTCCACCTTCATGAAGGAGGATGCCGTCATCTCTTCGAACAGCATGCCGTGCAGATTGACGAGGAAGTGGCCGGGGTCGTCGGGCGACCGCGCGGTTATGTGGGTATAAATCATGTCGGACATGCCGTAGTGATCGGCGAGGCGGAAGCACGCGGCGAGGTCGACCCTCGCGCCCCATTCCGCAGCAGATACCGACTGCCGGGCACAGGTGAACGTCAGCCTACCCTGGTTGCTCATAGCTTGCTCCCATTCCCGTCGTGCGTCTCATCCGGCAACGTCGCCGCGCCTTCTCCGGATCGCCGGCAGGGCGACGATCGCCAGGATCAGCACGGTCGCAACAAGTAGGCACAGGCTTATCGGCCGAGTGAAGAAGATGGAGGGGTCCCCGCGCCCCATGACCATGGAGCGCCTGAGGTTGTCCTCCATCAGCGGCCCGAGGACGAACCCGAGCAGCAGCGGCGCCATGCCGAAGCCGAGCTTGACCAGGATGAAGCCGATGATGCCGAACATCGCCGCCAGATAGATCTCGAACGGGCTGTTGTTGAGGCTGTAGATGCCGATGGCGGCGAACGCCATGATGGCGGGGAAGAGCAGGCGATAGGGAACAGTGAGCAGCCGGACCCAGATGCCGATCAGCGGCAGGTTCAGGAGGACCAGCATCAGGTTGCCGATCCACATGCTGGCGATCAGGCCCCAGAACAGATCGGGCCTCTGGTTCATGACCTCCGGGCCCGGCTGAATGCCTTGCATGGTGAGGGCGCCGAGCATCAGGGCCATCACCCCGCTCACCGGCAGGCCGAGGGTGAGCATCGGGATGAACTTGCACTGGGCGTCTGCGTTGTTGGCCGCCTCCGGCCCGGCGACGCCTTCGATGGCGCCGCGGCCGAAGCGCGATGGGTCCCTGGCAATCTTCTTCTCGAGCATGTACGAGGCGAACGAGGCCACGGCCGGGCCGGTGCCGGGCAGCACGCCGAAGAACGCGCCGATTCCGGTCCCGCGCAGGATCGGCGCGAAGGCCTGTCTCGCATCCTCGCGCGTGGGCAGCAGGCCGGTTACGCCCGAGACGGAGGAGCGAGGCTCGCTGGAGGCACCCAGATTGGCGATAATCTCGCTTACGGCGAACACGCCCACCGCAAGGACGATGAAGCCGATCCCATCCGACAGCTCGGTGATGTCGAAGACATAGCGCGGGATGCCCGAATGGATGTCGTTGCCGACGATGCCGAGCAGGAGCCCGAGCGTCACCATGGCGAGCGACTTGGCGATGTCCCCCTGGGTGAGGACGGCGGCTGCGACGAGCCCCATCAGCATCAGCGCGAAATACTCGGGCGATCCGAACTTCAGCGCGAACTCCGCCAGCGGCGGGGCGAACAGGGCGATCAGCAGCGTGCCGACCGTGCCGGCGAAGAACGAGGCGATGGCGGCGATGGCGAGAGCCGGCCCGGCGCGGCCCTGCCGCGCCATCTGGTAGCCGTCGATGCAGGTGACCACGCTCGAGGTCTCGCCGGGAAGGTTGACCAGGATCGCCGTGGTCGAGCCTCCGTACTGGGCGCCGTAGTAGATGCCGGCCAGCATGATCAGCGCGGCGACCGGAGGAACCCCGTAGGTGATCGGCAGCAGCATCGCAATGGTCGCGAGCGGGCCGATGCCGGGCAGCACGCCGATCAGCGTGCCGACCAGCACCCCGATGAAGCAGTAGGCGAGGTTCTCCAGCGAGACGGCGACGCCGAAGCCATACCAAAGGTTGCCGAGGAGGTCCATGGGCCCATCAACGCCACACGAGCACCGGATACGGCAGCCCGAGAGCCCAGACGAAGACCGCCACGGAGAACGCGACCAGGAGCAGGGCCAGCAGGACCACCTCCACGAGCTTGAACTCCCTGCCTGCGGCCGCCGATCCGATGACCAGCGCGGCCAGTGCCGGCACCAGCCCGGCACGATCCATGAGGAGCCCGAACAGGACGAGCGACAGGGGCAGCACGATCAGGGCGCGCAGCGACCAGCCCGGCTCGATCCTTTCGGCGCTGCGCAGCCCCTTCGCCAGCAGATACATGCCGAACAGCACGAGCAGAGCCCCGAGCAAGGTCGGGAAGTATCCAGGACCCATGCGGATCATCGTGCCGAGCGGATAGCCGCGAGCGATGAGCACGGCCGCGACGCCGACCGCCGTCAGGACGAGGCCGGCCCAGAAATCCTTGTTGCCGAGAAACTCCAGCCTCATCGCGCCGTCCTCCCCGAATCGGCAGCCCAGTCCCTGCTGTCATGCCGGGCGAGCCCGATAGGGCGAGACCCGGTACCCAGAGCCCAGGGCTCCATGCCTTTCCTCCTTGGCCCCGGGTCCCGGATATTCCGCGGAGCCTGCCCCGGCCGTGATCCGGGGCGGAATTCCGGGATGACAAACACGCGCGGGCGGTCGAGCGACTAATCGGCCTTGATCTTGGCCTCTTTGACGACCCGCTGCCACTTGGTGAGCTCGGCCTCGATGAAAGCGCCGAACTCGGCTCCGGTCCTGTCGATCACCTCCGCGCCCTCGGTGGAGAACACCTTCTGGGTTTCGGGCGAGGCGAGCACGGCGCTGATCTCCTTGGTGAGCTTGTCCACGACCGGCTGAGGGGTGCCGGCAGGAGCGACGATGCCCCACCAGTTGCTCATCTCGTAACCGGGCACACCGGCCTCGGTGATGGTCGGAACGTCGGGCAGGATGGACGAGCGCGTCTTGCCGCCTGTTCCCAGCGGCTTCAGCTTGCCGGAGCGGATGTGGGGCATGGTCTGAACGAGCGAGCTCAGGATGATCTGGCTGTGACCGCCGACCACGTCGATCATGGCGGGGCCGCCGCCTCTGAACGGCACGTGCACGATATCGACCTCGGCCATCAGCTTGAACAGCTCGGAGCCCATGTGCTGGAAGCTGCCCGAGCCGGCGGAGGCGTAAGTGAGCTGTCCCGGCTTCTGCTTGGCGAGCGCAATCAGCTCTTTCAGCGTGCTGACCGGGACCGAGGGGTTGACGCACAGCACGTTCGGGCCTGCGCCGAGCATGGCAACGGGAACGAACGATTTGATCGGATCGTACTTGAGCTTGTAGAGCCCCGGGTTGACGGCATGCGCCAGCGAGATCACGAGGAGCGTGTAGCCGTCGGGCGCCGAGTTGGCGGCAACCTCGGTGCCGATGACGCCGCCGGCGCCGCCGCGGTTGTCGACGATCACCTGCTTGCCGAGCCGCTCCCCGAGCCCTGTGGCAATGATGCGGCCGACGACATCGTTGCTTCCGCCCGGCGGGAACGGAATGATGAGACGCACAGGCTTCGTCGGATAGTCCTGCGCTCCCACAACATTGGCGAACGCGGCCAGCAAGCCGACCCCCACCAATAGCGCCTGCCTCGCCATGCGCATCGGTTCCTCCCCTGGTCTTGTCGTTGCAGTCCGTTCAATCTATGCGAAGCCTCGCTCGGTGACCAGTTGCGCGCGCCAACGACCGCGCCGTCCCGGCTGCGGAGGGGCAGGAGCGAGTTCAGACAGGCAATGCGCCGATACAGCCAGCGGATGTGATCGAGGCCGCGGACCTGCTGTGCCTCGAGGTTGCACGCCAAGGTCAGGTCCGCCATGATCGGACTGTGGGAGCTGTGCCGTTCGGCGGGAGGGCGGGATGTTCAGGACGGCCAGTCCTGCCCCGGGGGGCGCTCCTCCGAAGGCCCATGCCGAGACGTCGCTGGCGGGCCCGCTGCGCATGGAGACGGATCGCCCCCTACTTGGCGAGCACCCGTGCCTGCGGCTGTCGGCTGCCGGCGATCTCATTCTCCAGGGAAATGCGAATGCCAACGTCTTCTGAGGGCACCGGCGGTCTGCCGCGCGCCGATTACACGCCGGGCGTGCGTGGTCCGCTGACCGGTCTGCGCATCGTCGATCTGTCGCGGCTGGTGGCCGGCAATCTGCTGACCCAGCATCTTGCGGATTTTGGCGCCGACGTCGTCAAGGTCGAGCCGCGCGAGGGCGACACGCTGCGTGGCTGGCGCACCAACGGCGTCGAGACCACCTGGAAGGTTCATTCGCGCAACAAGCGCAGCCTGTGCGTCGATTTCCGCCACGCGCAGGCCGTGCCGCTGATCCGCAGGCTCATCCCCGGCGCCGCGATGCTGGTGGAGAGCTTCCGGCCGGGCACTCTCGAGCACATGGGCTTGGCACCCGAGTCGCTCCTCGAGCTCGAGCCCCGGCTCGTCGTCGTCCGCATCTCCGGCTGGGGGCAGACGGGCCCCTACCGCCGCCGGCCCGGGTTCGGCACGCTGGTCGAGGGCTTCTCCGGCTTCGCGGATATGAACGGCTTCCCGGATCGCGAGCCGGTGCTGCCGCCGATGTATCTCGCCGACGCCATCTCCGGGCTTACCGGCGCGTTCGCCGCCATGGCCGCGCTGCGCGAGGTCGAGGTCAACGGCGGCCGAGGGCAGGTGATCGACCTGCCCCTGCTCGACCCGATCTTCAATTCGCTCGGGCCCCAGGCGGCGAACCATCGCCTGACCGGCAGGACCAAGCCGCGCAGCGGCAGCCGCAGCACCGGCTCGGTCCCGCGCAACGTCTACCGCACCCGGGAGGGCGGCTGGGTTTGCCTGTCGGCCTCGACCCAGGGCATGGCGGAACGCGTGCTGCGCTCGATCGGCCGGCCGGAGCTGGTCGACGATCCGCGCTTCAAGACCAACGAGGCGCGCCTCGTCAACGTCGAGGAGCTCGACCGCATCATCGGCGCGTTCGTCGGAGCCAGAACCCTGGACGAGAACGTCCGCTTCTTCGAGGAGGCCGAGGTGACGATCGGGCCCGTCAACGATATCGTCCGCTTCATGCAGGACAGGCACGTGCAGGAGCGCGCGCTGCTGGCCGAATATCCCGACGAGGACATGGGCTCGTTCCCCATGCATGCGGTGCCGGCGCGGCTGTCTGGGACGCCGGGCACGATCCGCAGCCCGACGCCGCGGCTGGGGCAGCATACGCGCGACATCCTGGCGGAGGCGGGGCTGCCGCCGGACGAGATCGACGCCGCCCTCACCTCGGGCCTTGCGAAGGAGAGGAAGACATGAGCCGGCAACGCAAGCTCCCGGTCTGGCGCTCCGCGCTGTTCGTCCCGGCCAACGTCGAGCGCTTCGTGGCCAAGGCGACCGAGCGCCGGGCCGATGCGCTCATCGTCGACCTGGAGGACAGCGTCCCGCCGCAGCAGAAGGATGCGGCACGCGCCCTGCTGCCGGGTGTGGTACAGCGCTTCCGGACCAACGGTCGCGCGGACGTGCTGGTGCGCATCAACCAGCCGCTCGAGCTCGGCGTGCGCGACATCGAGGCCGCCGTGATCCCGGGCGTCGATGCCATCATGGTGACCAAGGTCGAGGGGCCGGACCACCTGCGCCTGCTCGACGAGCTGGTGACCCGGCTGGAGCAGGCGCGTGGGCTGCCGGCCGGCCAGGTCCTGTTCGTCGGGCTGATCGAGGCGCCGGGACCGCTGGCGCAGGCCCATGCGATCGCACGCGCAACGCCGCGGCTCGCCGGCCTCTCGCTCGGGGCCGAGGACTACGCCACCGCGATCGGCGCGAAGCCCTCCGAGGAGACGCTGCTGCTGCCGAAGCAGCTCATCGTGCAAGCGGCCTGCGCGGCCGGCATCGCGCCGCTCGGCACCGTCAGCACGCTGGCCGATTTCAGCGACCTGGACGCCTATGCGCGCATCGTGCGCCGGTCCGTCGATTTCGGCTTCGTCGGCGCGACCTGCATTCATCCGGTCCAGGTGCCGGTGCTCAACGCCGGCTTCAGCCCGAGTGCCGACGAGGTCGCCTACGCGGAGCGGGTGGTCGCCCTCGACCGCGAGGCGGCCGCCCATGGCCGCGCTTCGTTCGCGATCGACGGCAAGATGATCGATATCCCCGTCGTGCTGCGGGCGCAGGCCCTGCTCGCCCGCGCCCAGGCGATTGCCGCCAGGCAGCGGGATCTTGCGACCCCATGAATTCACCGGCACCGCACGCCCTGCTCGACGTGCCTTTCACAGCTGACGACACGCTGCAGGGCAGCGAACGGTGAGTTCGTCCCAAGGAACCGACCCTGGCTGCCGCCGGAACACCGTACAATTTTGCCCGGTGCCCCAAGCGAAGGTGGGATGCGCGACGGAGTAGGTTGAAACATCCTCCGGCCCGATCAACGACGAGGTGACCATGAACCTACGAGAGCGTTGGGAAGCTCATGCCAATCAGTGGATTGTCTGGGCTCGTGCACCTGGGCACGATAGTTACTGGCGCTACCATCGAGATCAGTTCCTTCAAATCGTACCGTCGCCGGGGCGGCGGACGATCGATATCGCCTGCGGCGAGGGGCGGCTAACGCGGCACTTGAAGGAGCTTGGACATGACGTTGTGGGGATCGATGCTTCACCGTCGCTCGTTGCAGCGGCTCGCGAAGCGGACCCGCTCATGGACATTCGGTTGGCCGACGCGGGCGCGCTTCCGCTGGACGATGCAAGCGCTGATTTGGCCATCGCCTTCATGTCGCTTCACGACATCGATTTGATGCCGGCCGCTGTGCGGGAGGTCGCGCGCGTTCTCGAACCCGGTGGCCGGCTCTGCGTGGCGATCGTTCACCCGATCAATTCAGCCGGACGTTTCGAAACCAATGAGACCGCCGATGCGCGGTTCATTATTGCCGGAGACTATCTTGGTACCTTCAACTACTCGGACACGGTCGAGCGGGATGGGCGGTCAATGACGCTCCACAGCCGGCACTGGCCGCTTGAGAGTTATTTTCTGGCTCTCGAGGAGGGTGGTCTGCTCGTCGAGGCGCTCAGAGAACCCAAGATTCCAGATCACGCCGTCGTTCTCCAGCGAAGCCGCCGCTGGCAGCGGCTGCCTCTGTTCTTGCATCTACGAGCCCGGCGTCCGTGACGCCCTCTCCACCCCGGGCCAGCAAGCGACCAGAGACTACGTCGCCACCGGCGTACCACATGGCGGTGCCGACGGCCTCGGGCGTCCCGTTCACACTCGCCCCGGCGAGCCAGACCGGTCCGGTCGCAGCAGTATCTGCCTGGCCTGCTCGATCGTCGCGTGCGCATAGGCAGCGAGCCGCTCATCCGACGCGCTGCTGATCGGGTGATCGATCACTGCGAACCTGAAATCCGGCACCCCGAGCACACGGCACATGAGCTCTGCCGCGCTGACAAAGCGCGTCGTCATCACGCCCACGGCCGGAACGCCGTTCCGTTCAGAGGTTATCGTGTCATGCAGACTGCACGACGAGCAGCTCCCTCAATCTCCGACACCGGTGAAGACCGCGTGCCAGTTCGTGAGCTCCTGCACGATGTGTGCGTCCATCGGGGCGCTGTAGTTGGACTTCTCCCGCCACGCCACGTCGGCAACGCCCATCTCCTCGCGCAACATGCGGTCGAGGTGGGTGAAGTAGCCCTTCGTGCCTTCCTTGGCATTCGTGATGATCGCGACCGTCAGCCCGGCGAATGACGCGAGCCTGGGCGCGAGCGTCACGCCTGCGGTCCTCGTCTCGTTGGTCGGATCCAGCACTCTCATCACTTGCATCCTTGCATTTGCCCGCGATCTGCCGAGGCCCTCAGCGCTTCGGCGGCTCACAATCCACGCAGACGCCGATGGCGGCCGTTACCGCCCGGGTCTTGCTGCCCATCCACGGCGGGATGACCGCGCCGAAACCGCCGGCAGGACCGCCGGCAGCCACAACGAGCAGATCGTCGGGTGACTGCAGGGCCGAGTGTACCTTGGTCGCGCGATCCCGCACGACCGAGCCCTTGCCGACATTCGCCCACTCGCCGCGCTGGACGCGCGCGCGTTCGAAGACGAACTCCGCAATGTCCCTCTTCGTCCAGCCGGCACCCTGAATGTGATCTCTGAGCTGCTTCGGAACGACGATCACGTAGTTGCCGCCATAGATCGAGTAGTGAAGCTGATTGGCGCGCATCTCCGCGGCAAACGTCTCGAGGATCTCCCTTGGATCGGTCGTCCACTCGTTCATGATCTGGCGCGGCCCCATGGCGGCGAACACCGTCACGCCCGACGTCCCCGGCGGCATTCCGCGCTGGATATGGAGCGGCTCCCACGTCGTATCCTCCTCGTCCTCGGCGAGGCAATAGGAGAACTTGCCGGGATGACCGAGCGTCGTGCGATCGACCTCGCCCGGTCTCAGGTCCATCAGATTGATCAACGCGAGCCTGATGGCACGACCGATCACCGAGGTGGCGCGATCGCTGTTGCCGAGTGCGTTGAACCTCCCGCTCGCACCGATCTCGAGGCGCACCGGGCCGTTGACGATGACCAACACCGCACATCCGCCCGTGCTCGACGTCACGCCGTGAAGAAGGAACTCGTCCTTCATCATCGCCTGCCACGCCGTGGCAACGACCGGGAAGTGCATGGGCAGGCATCCCGCCATGACGGCATTGATGGCAAGCTTCTCGGCCCTGATCGGCTGCGTGCGCACAGGCTCGATGCCAAGCAACTGATCCGGCGGCATGCCGGCCCATTCCAGGCAGGCCGCGACGGCCGCTTCCGTCGGCGGTACCACGGGCAAGCCGTCGGTCCACCCCCGACTGTGAAAGAACTCCTGCGCGGCCGCGAAGTCGTCGACTTCGTGGATCTTCGATGTCAGTGACGGCTCGAGCGAAAGCTGCATGGACGTATCCATGTCTGGAAGCGATGCTGCAGGCTCGCCCAGCATGGGAGCGGAGTCAATCGCCCGAGGCTCATGCCTGCCGCCCGATCGCCTTCGCGGACTTCAGCGCAGACAGCTCCTCGCTCGAAAACCCCCAAGCTTCGGGTTGCCTCCGTATGCGCGCCGAAGGCCGGCGGACCGCCCTTGACGCTCGACGGCGTCCGGCTGAAGCGCGAAGCAGACCAGTTGCGTAGGTGGTAGGGTGCGACCGCTACCTTGCTACCTTGATGCTCAACTCCTGGACCAGCCGTCCGTACTTCTCGAAATCCTCGCGCACGCGGGCCCCGAACGCCTCGGCGGTACCGCCGATCGGCTCCTGCGCCGATTGCACGAGGTTCCCTCGGATAGCGGGATCGGCGAGCGCTTTACCGATATCGGCGTTGAGTCGCGTGACAATCGCTGCCGGTGTTCCCGCCGGTACGAACACACCGAGCCATTGGTCGAGAACGAGCCCCTTGAAGCCTGCCTCCTCGAAGGTCGGCACATCGGGCAGGCTCTGCGAGCGCGCCGCCGTCGTCTGGGCGAGCAGCCGCAATGCGCCGGCCTTGTAGTGGGGCATGAGCGGTGTCGAGCCGAGCGACCCCAGCTTCACGTGGCCGCCGATGAGGTCGTTGATGGCCGCGCCGCCCCCGCGATAGGCCACCTGCTCGAGCTCGATACCCGCACGCTTGGCGAACCATTGCACGACCATGTGCTGCGGCGAGCCTTGGCCGCTGCCCGTGGCATAGCGCAGTCCCGGCTCGCGTTTCACCAGCGCCACCAGCTCGTCCAAGGTGCTGACGCCCAGGGAGGGATGCACGGCCAGCACCACGGGCTGGCGCGACAGCTGGATGACCGGGGCGAGGTCCTTCAACGGATCGTGGCCGACCTTGTAGACGTGCGGGTTGCTCGCAACCGCATCGGCCGTGATGAGGATCGTGTAGCCGTCGGGGTCGCTCTTGGCCGCCGCGTCCATGCCGATGACGCCATTGGCGCCGGCACGGTTCTCTACATAGAACTGCTGGCCTGCCGCGCGCGAGAGATAGTCTCCGATCAGGCGCGCCGCAACGTCGGTCGAGCCGCCTGCCGCGAACGGAACGATCAGTCGCACCGGCCGATTCGGCCAATCCTGGGTGGTCTGCGCGTGCGCGGCTGCCTGCAGCCCGGTGGCAAGGGCCACCAGCAGCACGAGGGTACGGAATGCGTGCATCGAGTTCTCCTCCTCCATTCGTGCCCGCGAGATCGTTTCGTGCGGATGCTCAAACCATCCGAGCCACGGTGCGAATGTCGAACAGGCCGTCCATGCCAGCCGAGCTCCCCGTCGAGCAGACGAACTCGTAGGCGTCCGAGCAGAACCACACGCGACCTGTTTCCTTGACCGCGCCGTCGTGGCTGCAGGCCCTGCGGCGCAAGACCAGCACGGGCGCTCGCGGAGAGATGTCCAACGCCCGCCCAACTGCCGCTCCTGCCACCTCGGCCCGCATCGTCACTTCCGACGCGGTGATCACGATGCCGACCTGCCGCATCATGTCCTCAGTCGACATGAGCTCGGCTGTGGCGCGCGCCAGCGCGCCGACCGCGGGAGCAAGCCAGACCTGCGCCAGGGCCACGCGCCTGCCGTCGATCAGGTACAGGCGCTCGAGCCGCAATGCCGGGCGATCCTGCCCGAGGCCGAGCAATGCGCCGACTTCTGCAGGCGGAGCCTGCAACTCGTAGCGCAACAGGCGCGCGCTCGCGCCGTGAGCCTGCGAGAACAGCGAGCCGAGCAGGCCATGGGAGCGCCTGAGATCGTGCCGCACCGCTGGAGCGGCGACGAAGGTGCCCTTGCCCTGCTTGCGCAGCAGCAGCTGCTTGCGAACAAGCTGCGCGACGGCCTGGCGCACGGTGATACGGCTGACCTGAAACCGTTGGGTCAGAAGGCCCTCGGACTCCAATCGATCCCCCGGCTTCAGCCTGCCGCGTCGGATCTCGTCCTCGAGATGGCCGGCAAGCTGCCGGTAAAGCGGCTCGGGACTCGAACGGCTGAGAACCGCCCGCGCCGCTCGGTTTGCACCCACTGCCGATCTCCCTGGCTCGGATGACGTCGACGGTCACGTTGAGTCATCATATAACATCTTATCACGGGCAAACAATCTGCGACCGACCGGGTGAACGTGCATGCCTCTCTCGGCCTATCTTCCCGAGTACATGGGTTCGGCCACGCTCACCCCGTCCGGGCCGTTCGTCGCCGGCTCGTACGCCGAGCTGACACTGACCTATACTGCCGGCACGTTCGGCATCGACGACAGCGGCATGCTCAAGGTCTCCTGGCGGACGACCTCCGACATGGCCAAGCCGCAGTTCAGCGAGCCTTCTGCGCCGAACTACACGACGGTCGAGGCCAGCAACGGCGCCACGCTCGAGTATTGGTTCGACCGCCTCAACGTCCGACCCTGGGTGAATACGCTTCTCGTGCGCGTGGGCCGCGGCTTTCTCCGCGCGGGCGAGACCCTGACCGTGCGCCTCGGCGACCGTCGCAAAGGCTCGCCGGGTCTGCGGCTGCAGACCAATTGCGAGGAGCGCTTCGAGCTCAAGGTCTACGTCGACGCGTTTGCGACCTACGAATTCACAGAGATTCCGCGCTCACCCGGCTTCGCGCTCGTGCCCGGCCGTGCCGTGCGCTGGAAGGCGGTTCTGCCATCGCTGGTCGCGGCAGGCGAGCGGTTCCGCCTGGCCATCCTCGCCGAGGACCTGTGGGGGAACCCCACCAGGATCGACCGTCCCCTCGCCCTCGCGCGCTCGCAGCCGATCGAGAACCTGCCTGCCGGTGTTGCTCCAGGCTCTCTGGACGGGCCGTACGTTTTCGATAACCTCACGGTTGCCGAGCCTGGCGATATCGAGCTGCGCCTCAGCGATGCCGGGACCGGCGAGGAATTGGCCCGCGCCAACCCGCTGCGCGTCGTGGCCAGCGCTTCGCTGCGACACTATTGGGGCGACCTGCACGGTCAGAGCGGCGAGACGGTCGGTACCAACCCCGCTGAAAGCTACTTCCGCTATGCCCGCGACAGGGCATTCGTCGACATCGTCGGGCACCAGGGCAACGACTTTCAAATTACCGACGCGTTCTGGCAGGAGCTCAACCGCCTGACTGCAGCGTTCGACGAGCCCGGGCGCTTCGTGTGCGTGCCCGGATACGAATGGTCCGGCAACACCGGCTTGGGCGGCGACCGCAACGTCTTTTTTCGCCGCGAGGGCCGGCCGATCCATCGCTCCTCGCGCATTCTGGTCCCTGGACAGGATCCGCAGCAACGCGACTGCTACACGGCCAACGATCTGTTCCGCGCCCTGTCAGACGAGGACGCGATCGTCATCGCCCACGTCGGTGGCCGCTATGCGGACATCCGCTTCGCGCACGATGGGCGTCTCGAGCGCGCCGTGGAGGTGCATTCCACCTGGGGCACGTTCGAATGGCTGCTGCACGACGCCTTCGCGCAGGGCTACCGCGTCGGCGTCGTCTGCCACAGCGATGACCACAAGGGCAGGCCGGGTGCCACGCGTCCGGGCGCATCGACCTTCGGAGCGATCGGTGGCCTGACCTGCTACTTCATGCCCGAGCTGACACGCGATGCGCTGTTCGAGGCCCTGCGCCGGCGGCGACACTATGGTACGACCGGCACACGCCTCTTCATGGACCTGCGCGCCACGTTCCCGGAGCCGGTCATCGGCTTCGCGGATGATCCTCAGTTGGGTCCGGCGCACCAGGAGCTGGTGCGTGAAGCACTGATGGGCGACATCATCCGGCCGGGCTCGGTGCCCATGCGGCTTGCCGTGGAGATCGTCGGCACGGCCCCTGTCGAGCGTCTCGACATTCTGCATAGCACGCAGTTGGTGGAGACGGTCCGCCCCTACACCGCAAGCGACCTCGGTCGCCGCGTGCGCGTGCTCTGGCAGGGCGCGGAGTATCGCGGACGCGGTCGCGAGACCGTCTGGCAGGGCCGGCTGACGCTTCGAGGGAATCGCATCGCGCGTTTCGCTCCGGTGAATTTTCTCAACCCGGAGCGCCAGGTCCGCGAGGCGAGCTCCGGGACTGCGCTCGCCTGGACCTCGGTGACGACCGGCAACCTGGCCGGCATCGATCTCTGGCTCGACGACGCCCGCCGCGGGGAGCTGGAGCTGGAGACGAATGTCGTTTCGGGTCGCGTGGACCTCGCCGCGCTCGCCGGCGACACCATCACCTTCGAGGGCGGTGGTCTCGATCGCAGGCTGAGCGTGTATCGCCTTCCCGAGGCCGATTGGAGCCGGCGGATCGCATGCCGGCGTACCGTGGAGCGAACCGGTGCCGCGGACCTCCCGGTCTATGTGCGTGTCACCCAGTCAGATGGCCACCAGGCTTGGTCGAGCCCAATCTACCTGACTGCATGAGCTCAACCCTCAGCTGTTTCGACCTGCCCATCGAAGTTCATGCTATGTTCTCGGCGAATCGCCATACCCTTGCTGAAACGCCATTCAGGCCGCCGCCATGGATTTCGAGACACTCGATCGTCTTCGTCACGGCCATCCGGCGTGGCGCCTTCTCAGGGCCGATCACGCGCCGCTGATCGCGAGCTTCCTGCACCGCACCTACCTCAAGCCGAATGTCCGGTCGCTGCCGGAATCCGAGCTCGCCGTGAAGCTGGAGGACCACCTGTTCCACCTCCGCCGCGACCTCGGCGAGGACAGCTTCCCGCGCGCCGCCGGCGCTTATCTGGAGGACTGGGCCTCCGACCGTCACGGCTGGTTGCGCAAATACTACGCCGAGGACAGCGACGAGCCGGTCTTCGACATCACGCCGGCGACCGAGCAGGCGCTCGATTGGCTGGCCGGCCTCACGCACCGGCCGTTCATAGGCACGCAATCGCGCCTCCTCACGCTGTTCGAGCTGTTGCGCCAGCTCGCCGATGGCACCGACGCGAATCCCGCCACGCGTATTGCCGAGCTGGAGCGGCGGCGTGCCGAGATCGATGGCGAGATGGCGCGTATCCGCAGCGGCGCGCTCTCGCTCATCGACGCCAGCGGTGTGCGCGAGCGATTCCTGCAGATCACCGACGCCGCGCGCGCCCTGCTCTCCGACTTCCGTGCCGTGGAGCAGAACTTCCGCGACCTCGACCGCGCCGTGCGCGAGCGCATTGCCACCTGGGAGGGCAGCAAGGGCGCGTTGCTCGACGAGGTGTTCGGCGACCGCGATGCCATCGCCGACAGCGATCAGGGCAAGAGCTTCCGCGCGTTCTGGGACTTCCTGATGTCTGCCCAGCGTCAGGAGGAGCTGTCCGGGCTGCTGGCGCGCGTCTTCGCCCTGGAGCCGGTGCAGGACCTCACGCCCGACCGGCGCTTCCTGCGCCTGCATCACGACTGGCTGACGGCCGGCGAGGTGACGCAGCGCACGGTGGCGCGCCTGTCGGCAGAGCTGCGCCGCTATCTCGACGACAAGGCGTGGCTGGAGAACCGGCGCATCATGGAGATCCTGCGCGAGATCGAGACGCGAGCGCTGGAGGTGCGCGAGCAGCCGCCCGGCGGTCCGTTCATGCAGCTGGACGAGATGGCGCCCGACATCCGCCTTGTCATGGACAGGCCGCTGTTCAGCCCGCCCACAAGGCCCAAGATCGACGCCGAGATAGAGCTGTCGCGCCCCGACGACATCCCCGCGGACGCCTTATTCAACCGCGTCCATGTGGACAAGGAGCGCCTTGCTGGCCAAGTCCGGCGGCTCTTGCAGCGCCGCGCACAGGTGACGCTCGCCGAGGTGGCCGCGGCGCACCCCCTGGAGCACGGCCTTGCGGAGCTTGTCGCCTACCTCAGCCTGGCCTCGGACGATCCGGCCGCCGTCATCGACGAGCAGCGGCGCGAATCCATCGTATGGATCGGGCCCGAGGGCCGGCGCCGCCGAGCCACTGTGCCCCTGGTGATCTTTGCGCGCGCTGTCTCCGTGGGGAGAGAAGTGGGAGCTGCTCGATGAGCGACGGCATGCCAACCGCGGCCGCCCCGAACGAGCTGCCGCACGTTCTCATAACGCTGATGAAGGGCATCCTGGAGCGCGAGAGCGCCCCGGCCTTGTGGCAAGGCCTCATGGTGCACCAGGCGCGCGTGCGCGACCACGTCGCCGTCATCGGACTCGACCTGGTCGTGGACGAGGCGGAAGGTCACGCATACCTGTGCCAGAAGAAGCCTCAGATCGAAGGAGAGCCCGAGCTGCCGCGCCTCGTCACGCGGCGCCAGCTCGGCTTCTCGCTGAGCCTGATGTTGGCGTTGCTGCGCAAGAGGCTCGCCGAGCACGACGCCATGAGCGGCGAGACGCGCCTCGTCGTCGGCGCGGCCGACATCCTGGACATGGTGCGGCTGTTCCTGCCCGCTACGGCCAATGAGGCGCGCCTCGAGGAACGCGTGGACCGCGACATCGGCCGGGTGGTCGACCTGGGCTTTTTGCGTCCGCTCAAAGGACGCGACGACACCTACGAGGTGCGGCGCATCCTCCGCTCTTTCGTCGACGCACAGTGGCTGGGGCAGCTGAACGAGCGCCTCGCGGTCTATGCCGGGCACGCAGGCGAGACGCTGGAAGACGAGGCCGGGGGCACCCCATGACCGACGGAAGCCCGAGGGACGGCGTCGCGCCACCCCAGCTCGATCTGGAGGTCGATCCGGCGGACGCGCGGCCGGGCGTGCGGCTCCACGCGGTCGAGATCTACAACTGGGGCACTTTCGACAAACAGATCTGGCGCCTCGACCTCGGCGGAGACAATGCGCTGCTGACGGGCGACATCGGCTCGGGTAAGTCGACGGTCGTGGATGCCATCACCGGCCTGCTGGTGCCTGCGCACAGGATCGCCTTCAACAAGGCGGCCGGCGCCGGATCGGGCGAGCGCGACCTGCGGTCCTATGTGCTCGGCCACTACAAATCCGAGCGCGGCGAGGCGGGGCTCTCGGCCAAGCCGGTGGCCCTGCGCGACCACAACAGCTACTCGGTGATCCTCGGCCGATTCCGCAACGAGGGGTACGGCGAGACCGTCACGCTCGCGCAGGTGTTCTGGTTCAGGGAGCCGCACGGTCAGCCCGCGCGCTTCTACGTCGTGGCAGACCGGGCGCTCTCCATCCGGGAGCATTTCTCCGGCTTCGGCCGCGACATCAACTCCCTTCGCAAGCGCTTGCGCAAGCTGCCTCATGTCGAGATCTTCGAGAATTTCAAACACTACGGCGCCGCCTTCCGGCGGCGCTTCGGCATCGACAGCGAGCAGGCGCTCGACCTGTTCCACCAGACCGTCTCCATGAAGGCGGTGGGCGACCTCACCGACTTCGTGCGGACCCACATGCTGGAGCCGTTCCCGGTGGAGGACCGCATCGGGCACATGATCGCCCATTTCGAACACCTGACGCGGGCGCACGAGTCGGTGCTGAAGGCGCGCGCCCAGATCGAGCGGCTCGGGCCGATCGTTGCCGATTGCGACACCCACGCCGAGGTTTCGGCTCAGGTGGAGGACCTGCGGGCGAGCCGCGAGGCGCTGCGGGCGTTCTTCGCCGGGCACAAAATCGCGCTGCTCGACAAGCGCATCTCCCTGCTGACCGCGGACATCGCGAGACTCGACGAACGCATCGCGGCTCTGAGAGAGACGCGGCGCGGGCAGGACGCCGAGCGCGACGCTCTCAAGCAGGCGATCCTGGAGAACGGCGGCGACCGCATCGCCGCCCTCGGACGCGAGATCGACGCCAAGGCGGCCACGCGGGCCGAGCGCAAGCAGCGCGCGGAGAACTACGGACGCATCGCCATCGGGCTCGGGCTCGCCGAGCCACGCGACGCGGACGTCTTCCTTGCCAACCGCAGCGCAATTGCCGGCGAGATCGAGTTCGCCGGCGCGCGCGAGGCCGACATCCAGAACAAGGATGTCGAATGCCGGATGGAGTTCGGCCGTCTCAGGGAACGGCATGCAGAGCTGAGCGAGGAGATCGCCTCGCTCAAGAGCCGTCGCTCCAATATCCCTGCGCGCATGCTGGCGATCCGCTCGGGGCTTTGTGTGGCGCTCGGGCTCGACGCCGGCGACCTGCCGTTCGCCGGCGAGCTGATCGAGGTGCGCCAGGAGGAGCGCGCCTGGGAGGGCGCAGCAGAGCGCCTGCTGCACGGCTTCGCGCTGTCGCTGCTCGTGCCGGACACGCACTATGCGGCCGTCGCCGACTGGGTGGATGCCACGCATCTGGGCGGTCGCCTCGTCTATTACCGTGTGCAGCACCGTCCCGGCGTCGTGCGCGCGCGGCGCGATTCCAGGGCCATGGCCAACAAGCTCGCCATCAAGGACGACTCGCCCTTCTACGACTGGCTGCAACGGCAGTTGGACGAACGCTACGACCACGTCTGCTGCGCCAGCCCCAACGAGTTCCGGCGCGAGGAGAAGGCGGTCACGCGCCTGGGCCAGATCAAGCAGGGCGGCGTCTGGCACGAGAAGGACGACCGCACCCGCATCGACGATCGCGCCAACTTCGTGCTGGGCTGGTCGAACGCCGCCAAGATCGCCGCCCTGGAAAAGGACGCCGCGGCGCTGGAGAAGCGCATCCAGATCGCGGGCGCCGAGATCGCGCGCCTGGGCCGGGAGCGCGACGCGCTGCGGGACCGGCTAGGCAAGCTGCAACAGCTCTCGGCCACCGTGAGCTTCCAAGACCTCGACTGGGGCTCGATCGCGCTGGAGATCGAGCGCCTGGAGGCGGAGCGGCGCAAGCTCGAGGAAGGCTCCGACAAGCTCAAAACGCTGAAGGGGCAGCTCGACGCCCTCGAGCGGGCGATAGCCGAGGCGCAAAGGCGGCTCGAGGACGGAACTGGCGAGCGCTTCAAGCTCGACGAGCGCCGTACCGAGGCTGAGCGACAGAAGAGCGCCGCCGAAGCCGATCTTGCCGCCCTCGCCGAGGCGGCGCGCATGCAGTACTTCCCCAAGCTGGAGGCTCTGCGTCCCGAGGCGCTGGGCGAGCACAAGCTCACGGTGGAGTCGTGCAGCAACCGCGAGCACGACATGCGCGAATGGCTGCAGGGGCGCATCAACGCCGAGACCCACAAGCTCACCCGCTTGCGGGAGAAGATCACCAAGGCGATGAGCGACTACGCCAACCGCTGGCCCGAGGAGACGCGCGAGGTCGATGCCTCGGCGGAGTCCGCCGGCGAGTACCGGCAGATGCTCGACGCTCTGGAAAGCGACGGCCTGCCGCGCTTCGAGGTGCGCTTCAAGGCGCTGCTCAACGAGAACACCATCCGCGAGGTCGCGAGCTTCCAGTCCCAGCTCCGCCGGGAGGTCGAGGAGATTCGCGAGCGCATCGAGACCATCAACCGCTCGCTGCGCGGGATCGACTTCGAGCGCGGACGCTACATCGTGCTGGAGGCCGAGCCCACCACCGATCCGGAGGTGCGGGACTTCCAGCACGACCTGCGCGCCTGCACCGAGGGCTCGCTGACAGGATCGGACGATCAGGCCTACTCAGAGGCCAAATTCCTGGAGGTGAAGCGCATCATCGAGCGCTTCCAGGGCCGCGAGGGGACGACCGAGATCGACAAGCGCTGGACGCGCAAGGTTACCGACGTGCGCTCCTGGTTCGTGTTCTCGGCCTCGGAGCGCTGGCGATCCGACGACAGCGAGCACGAGCACTACTCGGACTCGGGCGGAAAATCGGGCGGCCAGAAGGAGAAGCTGGCCTACACCATCCTGGCAGCCAGCCTTGCCTACCAATTCGGCCTCGATACGAGCGCATTGCGCTCGCGTGCGTTCCACTTCGTGGTGATCGACGAGGCGTTCGGGCGCGGCTCCGACGAATCCGCGCGCTTTGGCCTCGACCTGTTCAAAAAGATGGGCCTGCAGCTCCTGATCGTGACGCCGCTCCAGAAGATCCACATCATCGAGCACTACGTGTCGGCTGTCGGCTTCGTGCACAACGAGGATGGCCGCCGTTCCCACCTGCGCAATCTCACCATCGAGGAGTACCGCGCCGAGAAGCTGCGGCGCGCCGGGTGATACGGCACGGGTGGTGCGATGGCGTGGACGGGCCCGGACGAGCTTGTGGCGCAAGTGCAGCGGTTGTGGGAGCAGGGCCGTCTGCTCGCCTGCGCCGTTCCCGCCGGCGCTGCCGAGCGTGCCACGTGCGATGCCCCTCTCGAGTTCCCGGTGCCGCTCAGACTGCGCCGTCCGTCGCCACGCGAGCTCGGTGAGCGCTTCGAGGCGGTACGGGCCTGGATCGAAGCGCTGGAGGCAGGATCGAGCGCCAGGCAAGGCATCGGCTACGAAATCGTCTGGGAGGAGACCGCAAATCGTCAGCTCGGTCGCAACAAGGTGCCGGCGGCGATCCGCGTTCCGACGCGTGACGACGCCCTTGCTCTGGTGGGCAAGACGGCCGAGGCGGCGAGCTTCGATGCATTGGTGGACGCGACGCTCGCCCGCTTTCCCAGGTTGGGCTGCTGGGTCGCGCGCAAGCCGCTCACGGCGCTCGACCATGCGGACGACTGGGAGCGGATCCTCGACTGCCTCGCCTGGTTCCGCGCCCATGCCCGCTCCGGCCTCTACGCCCGCCAGATCGATGTGGCCGGCGTCCACACCAAGTTCATCGAGGCGCGCAAGGGCCTCCTGGCGGAGCTGCTCGATATCGTCTTGCCGCCCGAGGCCATCGAGCCGTCAGCTGCCGGCACCAGGGGCTTCGAGGCCCGCTACGGCCTGCGCGCCAAGCCGAGCCTCGTGCGCTTCCGCATCCTCGACGATCGTCGTGCCATTGCCGGTCTTACCGACCTCACGGTACCCGCCGAGCAGTTCGCGGGGCTGGCGCCGGGCGTCGCCCGGGTGTTCGTGGTCGAGAACGAGATCACCGGTCTCGCCTTCCCGCCGATGCCCGACAGCGTGGTTGTGCTCGGCCTGGGCCATGCGGTGAGCCTGATCGCGGCCGCGCACTGGCTCGCCGATTGCGACATCCACTACTGGGGCGACCTCGACACGCATGGCTTTGCCATGCTGGACCGCCTGCGTGCGCGCCTGCCCCGAGCTCGCTCGCTGCTCATGGACCGCGCGACGCTGCTCGCGCACCGGCCGCTGTGGACCACCGAGGACGCTCCCCACATCGGGCCCCTCGACCGCCTGACGCCCGAGGAAGCCGCGCTCTACGCCGACCTGCGCTACGACCGGCTCGCGCGCGCCGTGCGCCTGGAGCAGGAGCGCATCTCTTTCGGCTGGCTGTGCCCGGTCCTCGATGCCCTTTGACGGGAGAAGGCGATGATCCCGTCGCCGAGGCAGACTGCGAGGGTCGTCGTCCTTCGGTCATACGGCCGGCCGATTGGTCCCAGAGGGACTCGAGGCGCCCGGCGCGTCAGCCGCACTTTCTCATTCGAGGACGCGTTGCATCGCCGTCGCGATCCTTCTTGCCGGCCGACGCATTCACCAGTGTTCCGAGCCGTTCATTGGATACCTGCGGCTGCATGTAAGCGGGGACGGCGGCCTGCATGGCACCGACGCCCGACCTGTGCGGGCTGGGAGAGTGAAAACGCAACTGTGGAGGATGACAGAAGCATAGCAAACCAGCGTCACCATGTCGAGATGATCGGCAGTCGGATGGTTAATCGAGGATTGATGCCGATCGACCGGCCGTCCGCCGTCCGCTAGGCAAGCGGACCTCCCCTTGCGCATCTTAAGAACGGGTCGGAGCGCTAGTGCGGCTTTTCGCTGGCCACTGGCGCCGCGCTCTCGGCTTCATCCAGAAGACGGGTGCGGCGCAGGGCGCCGCCTTGCTCGAGGATGGGGTAGGCCACCGACGCGATATGGGCGGCGATCCGCTTGAGATCGCGGGCGATATCGATATGGAGCGAGCTGGTCTCGATGCTTTGCAGCCGCCCTTCCCGCAGGCGCCGCAGGTGGTTGTCGGTCGCGGCCTGCTCCAGGTCGCGCATGCTCTCCTTCTCGGCGAGCAGCGCGCGGGCCGCCTGCATGTCGCCCATCATGAAGACGCTGGTGGCGAGGCGCAGGTTGTCGAGCAGGCGCTGGTGCATGGCGGCGATCTCACCCAGGCCCTCCGGCGAGAACGTGAGGCGCTGCTTGATCTTCTTGGCGGCCATCTCGCGCAGGCTCTTGTCCAGGATATCGCCGATGTGCTCGAGGTTGATGGTGAAGGCGAGGATGTCGGAGCAACGCCTGGCGTCGGCCTCGCCGAGCCCGTCATCGCGGCCGATTCTCGTCAGATGCAGCTTGATGGCGTTGTGGAGGCGGTCGAGCGTGTCGTCCATGGCGCCGATCTGCGCCAGCAGCTTGCGGTCGTCGGTGCGAAGCGCGTCCAGGAACTTCTGCAGCATGGAGTCCACGATATCGACCATGCGCAGCACCTCGCGCGCTGCGTCCGCGAGGGCGATGCTCGGACTGCCGAGCGTGGCGGCGTCGATGTAGCGGGGCTTGCCGGGGTCGTCGACCACCGGAGCCGGCGGGATCAGCCGCGTGCACAGCCTGGCCAGAGGATCGAGGAGGCCGATGAAGACGAGGGCCAGGACCAAGTTGAAGAGCGTGTGGAAGTCGGCGACCTGGCGCGCCGGGCTGGCTTCCAGGGCCGCCATCGCCTGGGTGAGCCACGGCAGCATCGGGATGGCGACGAGGCAACCGGCGCCGCGGACGATCAGGTTGCCCAGGGCGAGCCGCCGGGCATCGGGATTCGAGCCGGCCGCAAGGTATTGCGGGACGACGTTGCCGAGATTGGCGCCCAGCACCAAGGCGAGGGCTGCCTCCGGGGTCACGATGTGCTGCACCGCCAGGGCCATGACGAGCAGCACCACCGCGATGCTGGAGTAGGCCGCCCACGTCAGCAGGGCCGCAACGGCGATGTCGACGACAGGGTCGCCCGCGATGACGGCGAACAGCTCGCGCAGGGCGCTGGCCCTCTCGACCGGCTCGATGGTGACGATGATGAGGTGCAGGGCCAGCAGGATCAGGCCGATGCCGATCGCGACGCGGCCGAGATCGCGCGTGCGCGTCTTGCCGCCCCGATTGAAGGCAATCAGTCCCAGGAGGACGAAGACGGGCGCCAAAGCGGCAACGTTGAACGTGAGAGCCTGGACGATGAGCGTCGTCCCGACGTTGGCCCCCAGCGTGACCGCCAGGGCTGGGACCAGCGTCATGAACCCTGCCGCGATGAAGCTCGTCGACATCAGAGCTGTTGCCGTACTGCTTTGCAGCAGGGCCGTGATGCCCATGCCGGCGAGAAACGCCTTCCAGCGGCTCTGCAGCCCGATCGCGAGCGCCTGTCGCAGATGACCGCCGAAGGCGCGCACGATGCCGCTGTGCACCATGTGCATGCCCCAGAGCAGCAGGGCGATGTACCCGGCGAGGTGCAGGAGGGCAAAGGTTGCCGACATTCCTCTCCTCCCTTTGGCGCGCGCGCAGCGGCGGCCCACTCCAGCGCAAGGGGAACCCAGTACAGTGGGGCGCCGGCGCCCCGATGACAACAGGCATCCTTCCGGGCAGCGGGAGCCGGTCCAGGTGCGACGGCGGCGAGGCGCCCGAGGCTCCCTTGCCGTCCGGCCCGGCTGGGCTATGTCGCGTGCCGCGTCGAGGGGCCCCCCGCCAGGCCGAAGGCGAGAGGAATGGTCGCGAGCGTCAGGAGGGCGATGGTGACGATCGCGATGGGTACGCCGACGAGGTCGCCGAGGAGGCCGCTCACGGGGGGCGCCAGGGCCGCCGATCCGATCGTGACCGTGTAGAAGACGCTGAGCGCATGCGTGCGCCGCTTCGGCGGGGCGAAGGACGGCACCGATCCGTAGATCACCGTGGTGATGCCGTTGAGCGCAACCCCCAGCACGGGAAGCAGCACGAGGGCGCTCGAGAGCGGCAGGACGAGCACAGCAAGGGTCCCGGCGGATGTAAGAGCCTGGGCAAGCACGATGGTCGCCACGGTGCCGAGCCGTCTCGCGACCCAGGCGCATGTGAGCTTCCCGAACGCACCGCCGAGGAAGACCAGCGTCAGCGCGACGCCGGCCGTGCCGACGGCCGCACCCTTGGCGATCAGGAGGAAGGGCAGCAGCACGAAAAGTGCGGCACGGATCACGCTCTCGGCAACGCCGAAGGCGATCAGGATGCGATATCCGAGGCGCGACGGCGCGGGGCCTGCCTCGGCCTCGGTGAGCTTGGGGTCGCCCGCCTCGGGTGTCGTCTGCTCCGGCATGAGACGGGGGGCGAGGAAAAAGATCGGGACCGCCACCGCGATCCCGATCAACCCGAGGAGGGCGTAGGCCGGCCGCCACGGCATGAACAGGAGCAGCGCCGCGGCCAGGGCCGGAAGCAGGACCTTGCCGACATCGCCGGCAAAATTGTAGGTACCGAACGCGGAAAGCGACCGCGCACCGGTGAAGGTCCGCGTCACCAGCGCGGAGCCGATGGGATGCTGGGTCGCTGCGCCGAGGCCGCCCAGGAACAGCACCGCCACCAGCCACCAGAACCCCTCGCCGGCCCCTGCGAGGAGGTAACAGAGGCCGCACAGGACGGTGCCGAGGGCCAGCACGGTGCCTCCGCCCAGCCGCTCGGCCACGCGCGCGGCCGGGATCTGCAGGCCGGCCATGGTGCCGGTGTAGATCATGCGCAGGGCGCCCACGGCAGTGTAGCTGAGGCCGAATTCAGCCTGCCAGATGGGAAGCGCAACCCAGGTCAGATCCGTGTAGCCGTCGTGCAGCACATGGCCGGTGCAGGCGACACCCAGGGCGCGCCGCTCCTTCTGCCTGTCGACCGCCTCGCCAGACGGCTGGCCGGGATCAAGCGCCGTGCCGATTGCCGCCATGCACCCCTCCGACCCCACGCCTGCCCTGCAGGCCTCTCCATTGCTCGGCTTGTCCTGTAACACGCATCTCTATATGCGTGACTTTTCATAGACCAGCCTGCATGTTCTCACGGGAATTGTCAGGTTTGCTCACGGGTTGCGCATGCGCCGCCTTCCTCCACTGAACGCCCTGCGCGTCTTCGAGGTCGCCGCGCGAACCGGCAGCTACGCGGCAGCCGGCGCCGAGCTTGGCCTGACGCACGGCGCTGTCAGCCGGCAGATCGCGGCGCTCGAAGCGTGGCTGGGCCAGCGTCTGTTCGTGCGCACCGGCCGGCGCATGGCAGCGACCCCGGCCGCGCGGGAGTTTGCGGCGGAGGTGAGCCTGTCCTTCGACCGGATCAGCGCGGCCGCCGAGGCCTGCGGCCGCCCGGGGGTGCGCCGCATCCTGCGGGTGAGCGCACCGACCACGTTCGCCATGCGCTGGCTGATCCCTCGGCTCGAGCGCTTTCATGCCGAGCGGCCCGAGGTCGAGGTTGCGGTCACGACCGCCACAACGCTGCACGACGAGCTGCGCGGCGGATTCGATGTCGCAATTCGGCGTGGGTCATCCGACCAGACGGCGTGGCCGCAGTATCATGCGGTGCATGTTCTCGATGAAGCCGATACCTTGATCGCCAGCGCGGCCCTGCTCGAGCACCGGCCGATTCGCCGGCCCATCGACATACGGCACCACGTCCTGCTCGGATCGGAGACGCGCCCGGGCGACTGGACCGATTGGCTGGCGTGTGCCGGCGTTGTGCACATGGCCGGGCAGCAGCGCCGCGTCTTCGACCATTTCTTCGTCACGCTTCAGGCCGTCGCGGACGGCCTGGGTCTCGGCATCGGCCCGTTGCCCGTTCTTCAGGGCGATGTCGCGGCGGGGCGGCTCGTCACGCCCCTTCCAGAGATCGTCGTGCGTCGCACGGGCTATGTTGCCCTGGTCCCGTTCGATGCCGACAAGACGTCCTCTCTGACGGCCTTCATCGAATGGCTGGTCACGGAGGGCAGTGCAAGCGGAGCATAGAGCGTCCACGGCCGCCCGGCCGATCTCCGCGTCGATCCTGGCATGGCCTGAGATGTCGGGCGGATCGCGCTCGGCACTGCAAGACAACACTGTGAGACGGGCCGGGCTACCTCGCCATCAGCGGAAGCCCAAGGTATGCCCAATAGGGCAGTGCCAGCAGGACCACCACGATGGTCGCCGCCAGCATGCCGAGCCCCAGCTTCAGCACGTCCGCACGGTCGAAGTACCCGGTCTCGTAGGCCATGAGGTTGGCGGCGGTCTGGACGGGGTAGAGGATGACCGCGTCCACGGCGATCACCGTCGCCAAGCCTGCCACGACCGGGTTCAGTCCAACGCTTGCAGCGATGGTCGCGTTGATGGGAACGAGCAGCGCGACGCAGGCGGCGAGGTTCGTGATCGCGAGGTGCACGACCACGACGGCCACCGTCAGCCCCACCAGCAGCAGGAGTGGAACGTCGGCAACGCCGCTCAGGGGGCCGACCAGAAGCCGGCCGAGCCAGGCCGCTGCGCCCGAGCTCGTCATCAGCGCCGCGAGCGAGAGCGATGTGCCGACGGTGAGGATCAGCCCCCAGGAGAGCTTCGCTTCGAAGGCTTTCCAGGAGATCACGCCGAAGCCCGGCAGCATCAGAAGGGCCGCGCCGAGAAGCGCGGGCACGGCCGGCGACAGGTGATGCGCCCGGTCGGTGAGCCAAAGGCCCGCAGTGACGGCCAGAACGATCAGCGTCCGCTTCTCGGTGACAGAGAATGGCTCCCTCGGCATTGCTGCCGACAGCGGTGCCGCATCCGGACCGGGGAGCTCGAACCTTCCGACCAGAACGCGCACCAGAACGGCCCCGCAGCCGAGCAGGGCGTAGTAGGGGACGGCCATCAGCGCGAACCACCCGATCCACGAGAATCCGCCCAGCAGCGTGGCGGCGGCGATCGATGTCGTGCCGCCGGTCAGAAGCGCCGACGAGGCGAGCGGATTGAGGATGCCGAGCGCCAGCATCACGGCCCGCCCGGTGCGGCGCTGGCGGGCGATGCCCATGGCGTCGAGGGCATCTCGATACGCCGGGATCAGGACGGCGTTGCGCGTGATCGCCGACGGCATCAGCAGCGCCAGGACCGGGAACCCGGCGATCATCTGGACGTACAGGCGGGTCGGATTGCTGCGTGCGCTCCGAGCGAGGAAGCGGGCGGCACGAGCGGCGAGCCCGCTCGCTTCCACGGCAGCTCCAATGCCGACGGCCCCGATGAGGAAGAACGTGACCTCGCCCGCGAAGCCGCTCGCCACGTCGGGCAGGCGCAATCCGGGGCACAATCCCAGCAGGGCGGTCACGACCAGGGCGGTGAGCCCCAGCGGGATCGCCTCGGTGACCCACAGGATGGTGCCGGCGGCCGTCGCTCCGAGCACGGCCTGACCGAGCGGCGTCAAGCCGTCGAGCGTCGGTGAGAGGCGCGCCGCTGCGAAGACGCCGAGGGCCGCGACAACCCACAGCTCCCTTCCGGCGCAGAACTTGGCGAGGTGCATTGCGCTCTCTTGTGCATGACACCCGCGCAGCAGGCCCTGCGTGACAGCCGATTGACAAGCGACCGTTTCGGACTGTCATGTGCAGAAAACTCATATGATGGCCCAGACTCATATGATGGCCCAGAGATGCGCCGGCTCCCGCCCCTGAAAGCGCTACCCGCGTTCGAGATCGTCGCCACCCGGGCGAGCATCAGTGCCGCTGCCGAGGAGCTGCACCTGACGCACAGCGCGGTCAGTCGGCAAATCAAGTCGATCGAGGACTATCTGGGCGTGCCTCTGTTTCGCCGCCTCAATCGCCGCATCGAGCTCACCCCGCAAGGCGCGGTCTTTCTTCTCTCGGTGCGCAGGACGCTGCAGCTGCTGGAGGCATCGGCAGCGCGCGTGGCGGCACAGCTGGCCCAAGGGCCGCTCATCGTCTCGTGTGTTGCGACCTTCATGATGCGCTGGCTGATCCCCAGGCTCTATGCGTTCAACTCTGCACACCCCGGGATCGAGGTCCGGCTCTCGGCCTCGCATGGGCCGGTGCGGTTCGCGGAGGACGGGGTCGACATTGCTATCCGGATCGGCAAGCCGCCGTGGCCGAGGCGTGTTGCAGCCCACCGGATGTTCGCGGACTGGATGGGGCCTGTCCTTGCTCCGGAGCTGCAGAGGAGACATCGGCTCGCCCGCCCGTCGGACCTGCGCAAGGTCGCGCTGCTGCACAGCGAGACGCGCCCCACGGCGTGGCCCGATTGGCTGCGGCTGACGGGAACGCAGGGCGTTAGTGCAGCAGGCGGCCAGCGCTTCGAGCACACCTACTTTCTGCTGGAAGCGGCAGCGAGCGGGTTGGGTGTCGCGATCGGGTCCTATCCGCTGGTCGAGGACGACATTGCCAGCGGACGCCTGGTGGCTCCCTTCGGCCTGGTGGCGAGCCCGGGCTCGTACTACCTGCTGCACCCCAAGACCACGCCGAGCGCAGCGAGAATTGCGGCATTCACAGGGTGGATCATGGCTGAGGCGCGGAACGCGCGCTGGGATTATCTGGATGGGGCGTGATGCCTACGTTCCGGGCTGCAAACCGGTCGGCAAGGTGCTGCGGCCGTGCTCACGGCCCGCATGTCGGCGACCTCTTGACCCGGACCCGATTTGGTGGGGTTGATACGCCGAGGCTCACAATCCTGCAGCTCGAGTCTCGAGGGTGCCGTGAAGGTTCGATTGCTTCACCCTGACGATCTTCCGATCGCAGCCGAGCTGCTGAGCCAGCTCGGCTATGTCGTATCGACCGACGAGCTGGCCGGGCGGATCGATCGTGTGCTGGCGAGCGGAACACATTTCGCCGGCGTTGCCGAGGACGCAGGCAGGATCGTCGGACTGGTCCACGCTTACGAAAGGCCGGCGTTGGAGAAGCCGTATGAGGCGGTGGTGCAGGCGCTGGTCGTCGACGCACGGGCGCGGAATGCGGGAACGGGAAGACTGCTGATGGCGGCTGCGGAGGCATGGGCTCGCGCCAAAGGACTTGCAAACGTCGTCCTGCACACTCGAATCGATCGGGACGATGCACGCGCTTTCTACGAGCGCATTGGATACAGCAGGGCTGCGACTTCGCATCTCATGAGCAAACCCCTGAAAGCCGCCCCATCCGGCTCTCCCCGGTCCGGGTCTGGCACCCTGCGGACCTGACGGACTCCGCCGCCGTTCGTCGGGCGATGGCGGGATGGCCGAGTACCTTGCCCTCGCCAGCGGACAGAGGCTCGAAGCAGCGCGTCCCGGCGCCTCGTCAGGCCGGTTCTCGGGCGCCTTGCGGGTACGAGACCCATTCCCCGGTCGCGAGATAGCGGTCGATCGCGAGCGCCGCCGTGGCTCCGTCGCCCATCGCTCCGGCGGCTCGGTGAGGAGAGCCGCGGCGCACGTTGCCCGCCGCGCAAAGGCCGGGCGCGGGCGTGCGCATGGCCGCATCGACACAGATGCGCCCCGTGGTGTCGAGCGCCACGAGCCCGCGGAACGGCTCGGTATTCGCAACGAGACCGACGCAGGCAAAGACCGCGGCCGTTGCCAGCTCGCTCTCCGCGCCGGTGCCGGCTGCCTCGATGCGCACGTGGCTTACGGCCCCGTCCCCGAGGATCCCGGTGACGGTCGAGCCAAATCGCACCTCGATCTTCGCATGGGCGCGGATCCGCTCGCGATAGGTCGACTGGCCGGTCAGCGCGTCGCCCCGCTCGACAATCACGACTTTGGCAACGTGCTCGGCCAGAGTCAGGGCCTCCTGCATCCCCGAGTCGCCGCCGCCCACGACGACCGCCACCTTGTCGCGCAGCAGTGGCGCGTCGCAACTGGCGCAGTCGCTGACACCCTTGCCCAGCAGCCGCGCCTCGCCGGGCACGCCGAGCCTGGCCAACGCGCTTCCCGTTGCAATGACGACCGCACGCGACAGTATGGCGCGGCCGTCGCTCGTCGACCGCCACCGGCCACCCTCTGCCGTGAGACCATCGCAGCTTGCCACCAGAAACTCGACGCCGGCGGCGTCCGCCTGCTCCTGCGTCATGGGACACAGGTCGTAGCCGGCCACCCCCTCCGGAAAGCCAGGCACGCCCTCGACCTTGTCGATGCCGACCAGCTGTCCGCCAATCATGGCACCCGTCAGCAGTGACGTGCGCCGACCCAGGCGCGCGCTTGTCAATGCGGCCGTCATGCCGGCGAGCCCGCCGCCGACGACCACAACGTCGTATTCGTCTTCATCGTTCATGGCCCACCTCGTTGCGCCGCTCCCGGTCTCGGCTCTTCCGGTTCCTCACGCGATCGGCACGAGCTGCGCCGGATCGATGGTGAGCCATGCCGGCGTGCCGGGTTCGAGCACCTTGTCCGGCGCCGCCGTGACCGTGAGCGCGGTGCCGCCGGCGGCCAGGGCGAACACATAGCTCCAGCACTCGCCCAGGAAGGCGCGTCGCGCGATCCGCCCTTCCACGACGACACGCCCGTTGCCGTCCGGCCGCGCCGGGGACAGCCCGAGCGCATGCGGCCGCAGCGAGACGGTCACCGGACCGGCGCCTGGCAGCGGCCCCGGCACGGCCGCCAGCGGCACCGAGAAGCCGTCGAACACGAGCCGGTCACCGTCTCGCCGTGCCTCCAGGAAATTGGTCCGGCCAATGAAGCTCGCGACGAAGCGGGTACGCGGCCGCATGTAGAGATCGACCGGCGGGTCGATCTGCTCGATGCGGCCCTGGTTCATGACGGCGATGCGGTCGGACGTGACCATCGCCTCCGCCTGGTCGTGGGTGACATAGACCGTCGTGATCTTCAGCTCGTCGTGCATGCGGCGGATCTCGAAGCGCATCTCCTCGCGCAGATTGGCGTCGAGATTGGACAGCGGCTCGTCGAGCAGCAGCACCGCGGGCCGGATCACCACCGCGCGGGCGAGCGCCACGCGCTGCTGCTGGCCGCCGGACAGCTCGGACGGATACCGGTCCGCCAGGCTGCCGAGACGCACGATATCGAGGATCTCGCCGACCTGCCGGCGGATCTCCTCACGGGCGAGCTTGCGCAGCTGCAGCCCGAAGGCGACGTTCTCGAACACCGTCATGTTGGGCCAGATGGCGTAGCTCTGGAAGATCATCGACATGCCGCGTTTCTCCGGCGGCAGCGAGCCCGAGGGCGACGAGATCACCTTGCCGCCCAGCTCGATCGCGCCCGACGTCGGCTCGATGAACCCCGCGATCATCCGCAGGGTGGTGGTCTTGCCGCAGCCCGAGGGCCCGAGCAGGGAGACGAACTCGCCCGATGCCAGCTCCAGGTCCACGTCCTTCACCGCCTCGACCGGACCGAAGCGGCGGCCGAGCTTGCGCAGCGCGAGGTCGGTCACAGCTCCCTCCGCAACATGAAGTCGCGCCCCATGATGCGCATGCCGAGCGCAACGACAGCGACGATGATCACCAGCAGCACCGTGCCGAGGGCCGCCAGCAGCTCCAGCCGTCCCTCCTCGCTCATGTCGAGCAGCACCACGGACACCACGCGGGTGGTGGGGCCGACCAGGAAGATGGCCGTCGACAGCTCCTGCGCCGCCGGCACGAAGATCAGCAGCCATCCACCCGCCAGCGTGCGCTGCAGAAGCGGCGCCACGACCCGGCGGACCGCCGTGAGCCGTCCGCCGCCGAGGATGCGCACCGCGTCCTCCATCTCCGGGTGGATGCTGCGAATGCCCGCGGCGGTCGCCGAGAAGGCGATCGGCAGGAAGCGCGTGACGAAAGCCAGCGCCAGCAGCGTGTAGGTGCCGTAGAGCGCCACCGGCGGCAGCGCGTAGGCCGCGTAGAAGCCGATCGCCAGCACGATGCCGGGGATCACGAACGGCGCCAGACACAGGAAAGCGAGGACGCCCGCGCCGGGCAGCAGCCTGCGCTGCACGATGTAGGCGACCCCCAGCGCCAGCACGACGCCGGCCGTCGCCGACACCGCGCCCAGGACCACGCTCGCCGTCAGCGCCTTCTGCGAGGTGGAATGCTCGAACAGGACATAGGCGAAGTTGCGCAACGTGAGATTGTCCAGCGCGAGGCCCGACGTCCACACCTTGCTGAAGGCGGCCAGGATCAGCACGATGAGGGGCAGCGCCAGCGTGATCGCCGCCACCAGCATGACATAGGCGAACATCGGCCAGCGCCACTTGCCCAGCTTCACCAGCCGCCGCTCGCCGCCCTTGCCCGACACGGCGGTATAGCCCCGCCGCGCCAGGATCAGCCGCTGCAACCCGAGCAGCGCCACCGTGATCAGGAGCAGCGGGATCGAATAGGCGGCGGCCACTTCCACTTGCAGCGGGAAGCCGAAGAACTCGGACAGCTGCATCACCACCACCGGATAGCGGGCGGGAATGGAGATGAGCGCCGGCACGCCGAACAGCGCGATCGACACGAGAAAGGTGAGCAGCGCACCGCCGAGGATCGCCGGCATGATGAGCGGGAACGTGATCCTGGCGGCGGTCTTCCACGTACCGGCACCGAGGATGTTGGCGGCGTCCTCCATCTCCGAGTTGATCATCTCGAAGGCGGTCGTGGTGAACACGAAGACGAGGAAGAACGTGTTGGAGGCCATCACCAGCACCAGGCCCCAGAAGCTGAAGATGTTGACGATGGGCTCGGTGGCGCCCGTCAGCGCGAGCCACGTCTTGTTGATCCACCCGGCATTGGGTCCGGCCAGCAGGATCCATCCGACAGCGCCGAGATAGGGCGGCGTAATGAACGCGCCGAGCATGGCGAGGCGGGCGAGCCCGCGCCCGGGCATGTCGGTGCGGGCGCAGGCCCAGGCCACCGGCACAGCGAAGATGAGGGACAGGACCACCGTCGCCGCCCCCATCTTGAGAGTATTGGTGAGTGCCGTGACATGCCGGGGCCGTCCGTAGGCCTCGACGTAATTGTGGAGCGTGAAGGCGCCGGTGTCGGGATGCGTAAAGCTCGCTATCGCCAGCTGCGAGATCGGCGCGACCACCAGCACCACGAGAATGGCCGCGAACGCCAGCCACACCAGCGAGGCCGGACGAAACCGGGACGCCAGCGAGATACGCCCCTGGGCCTGATGACCCGAACGCACTTCCGGCGCGCGCGACAGCCAGGTCATGCTGGGACCCGAGCTTGCCGCATGGGCGGGGCCGCTCCAGGCAGGTGAAGTGCCGGCCTCACGCGCGGGCCGGGCTCAGAGACCGAACGCATCGCGGAACTGCTGCTGCGCCTCCTTGAGCTGCTCCATGACCTCCTCGGTCGGCGTCGAGATCAGCTTCGTGCGGTCGAGGCCCGGCATGCCGTCGGGGGCCGGCACGTCGGTCCGCAGCGGCCAGCGCGCGGTCTTGCGCAGCGTCTCGGAGTATTCCTTGCTCAGCAGGAACTCCAGGAACAGGCGCGCCGCGTTCGGATGCGGCGCCTTCGCCATGACGGCGGTGACGCCCGGCGGCAGGATCAGGCCGCTCGCCGGATACAGCGGTGTCGTCGGCCGGCCCTGCTGCTTGCTGCCTTCGGCGAGCGTCATCGGCACGACGGCGATCTTGCGCTCGCCGGATTCGACGAGGCTGACGCCGTCGGCGATCGAGCGGCCGACCTGCGGCTGGTTCTTGGCGAGCTGCACGAAGTAGTCCCAGCCGTACAGCTTCTTCATCGTCACGACCCAGACGCCGACGCTGCCGGAGAAGCCGGGATGGCCGATGGCGATCTGCCCTTTCCACTTCGGATCGAGGAGGTCCTTCCAGTCCCTCGGCGCCTCCTCGGGCTTCACGAGCTTGCTGTTGGCCATGATGCCGATCGGCGCCACCGAGGTGATGCTCCACTTGCCCCCGTTGCCGGCCTCGAGCAGGGCGGGAAGCACGTACTTGTGGTTCTCTGGGGTGTACTCGGCGAGCTGCCTGGCGCGGTCGAGGATCACCATCTGCGCGTCGTCGTTGCTGCTCATCACGTCCGCCTGCACGGCGTTCGCCTTCACCTCCTGCATGAGGCGCTGCAGGACGACCTGGCCGCTGGCGCGCACCGCGTTGCAGGTGACGCCGGCGTACCTGGCATTGAACTGCCGGCAGGCGAGGTCGGCGAACTCGGTCGTCGTCTGCGACACGTACCAGACAATGGAGCCTTCCTTCCTGGCGGCCTCGTAGAGCTTGCTCTCGCCCTCGGTCATCTGCTGCGCCTGGGCGGCGGCACCTGCGAGCGCCGCCAGGGCGCCGGCAGCCACAACCGCCCGGCTGCACATGCCTGAAGTCATCCCGTCCTCCCTGCGAACATCGTTCGCATCCGCGCCCCTTTGGCTCGAATATACACAGGAACGACTGCGGGCACAGGCACCGGGGCCGGATCCTGCAATGCGGGTGCTGTATACGTGCTACCCGGTCTCCTCTCCTTCCCGCAGCGAGGAGACGCATGCTAGCTTTCGCAGAGAGGTGGCGCGCCGGATGCAACGCGCCCGTCGTCGCTGGCTGTTGCGCAGTCCTCAGGGGTGTTGCGATGAACGTCGTCGAGCAGCAAGGCCGGATCGGAGCCCGACCCTTGATGTCCGTCCTGAACCCCGTCGGATATCCGCCCAAGGTCGCGCGCAAGTCGGCCGCGAGCCGGCTCGAAAGCCTGCAGGGCAAGACGATCTATCTCGTCGATTGCCGCTTCGACGACTCGATCGAGCTCCTGAAGCAGGTTGCGGCCTGGTTCTCGCGGCATATGCCGGGCGTGAATACCAGGCTCGTGTCGCTCTCCAGCTACTACGGCAGCGACGATCCGAGGACCTGGGAGGAGATAAAGGCGAACGGCGACGCGGCCATCCTCGGCGTCGGCCATTGCAGCACCTGCGCGCCCGCGGTTGCCACCCACGCCATCACCCTGGAATCGAAGTACGGCGTGCCCACCGTGGCGTTCCATACCGACAAGTTCGACAAGGTCGTACGCTCGACGGCCAAGGTCCAGGGGCTGGCGCACGCGCCCGCCGTCTTCGTTCCGCAGCCGGTAATGGGCAAGGCGCAAGCGGAGCTGCGCGCCTATGTGGAGGGCCGCAACCCGTTGAGCGGCAGGCCGGTGATGCAGGAGGTCGTCGAGGCGCTCACGCGCGCGCCCGAGCCGCCGGTAGCCGACTTCGACCGCTCCACGCCGCGCCTCCTTGAGCCCGACACCGAGGACAACCTGCACCGCCTGTTCCTGGAGAGCCACTGGACCGACACGCTGCCCATCGTGCTGCCCACGGAGGACCGCGTGGCGGAGATGCTGGCGCACACCAGCCACCCGCCCGGCAAGGTCGTGGGCCGCATGCAGGCGACCGCCAATCGCGGCCAGTGGGAGCTGACGGTCGAGAAGGTGGCCGTCAACGCCGTGATGGCCGGCGCGCGTCCCGAGTACTTCCCCGTCGTCCTCGCGCTCGCCGCGTCGAACATCTCGGCCCGCAGCTCCAGCTCCAGCTCGGCCTCGGCGATGGTCGTGGTGAACGGCCCGATCCGGCATGAGATCGGCATGAGCTGCGGGGTCGGAGCGTTGGGGCCCTATAACCACGCCAACGCCACCATCGGCCGGGCCTATGGCTTCCTGTCGCAGAACGGCCAGGGTGGCTCGGTGGTCGGCGAGACCTACATGGGCTCGCTCGGCAACGGCTACACCTACAACAACCTCACCTTCGCCGAGAATGAGGAGAAGAGCCCCTGGACGCCGCTGCACGTCGGCAAGGGCTACAAGCCCGAGGACAGCACCGTCAGCATCTTCTGGGGCTGCCGCTCGACCGGCTTCGGCCTCGGCCTGCGCGAGACATACTGGCGCGAGCACGTCCGCGACATGCTCGCCGGCGTCGATGCCATCACGGCGCCCGTCCTGGTCCTCGACCCGATCGCGGCGCGCCAGTTCATCGATCGGGGCGGCTACGACACCAAGGAGAAGCTGATCGCCTGGCTGCACGAGACCGCCCGGATGCCCGCCGCCCGCTACTGGGATCTCCAGCTCGTGCAGAACTACGTCTATCCACGCGCCACCTTCGGCGAGGAGCCCATGGCCTCGAAGCTGAAGGCCGCGCCCGACGAGCTGATCCCGACCTTCGACATCCGCAACATCAACGTCGTCGTGGTCGGCGGCGAGGCGAACGGATACTGGCAGATCCTGGGCGCGACCTATCGCACGACCGTCTCAGTGGACGCGTGGCGCTAGTGTTGTCCGGGGAAGGATCCCGGATAGCCTCTGCCCCGACCTGGCGGTCGGAGCGTCGGCTTCCGGGAACGCAGAGGGAATTGCAGGCGATCCTTCCCACTTGCGTCCCCGGCCGGAGTGCACAGACTTGATCGAAGATCAAGTCCAGAGCGCGCAGAGCCGGGGTCTTCACCCCTGCTGTCGGAGCGCCAACCCTCGAACGGGCACCCGGACGTTGGCCCGCACACCAGCCGCCAACCGCGCCGGACCGAAAAATTCAGTCCTCCGGGCGAAGGGCCGCTTCGATGCGCTGGAGCAGCCGCTCCCGCAGGGCAGGCAACGCCCCCCCGAGGAGGCCGCGGACGCGGACGATCGGCAGGTAGGGCTCCATCGCCGCCGTCAGCGCTGCCTGGGACATGCCGGCCAGCCGCGCGTACTCGGACTGCGCGGCCGCATTGACGGCGCGTGGCCGCTGCGGATTGTCGACGACTTCCGGGGCGAGCTCGGTCAGGACGAAGTGGCTGCACGCGAGGTCGAAGGCGGCGGGCGCACGGGCCGCACCGGTCCAGTCGACGAGTCTCGGGCCATCCGCCGTCATGATCACGTTGCCGGGGTGAATGTCGCAATGGCACAGCCCGTCCTCCGGCCGCAGGCGCTCGATCAGGGCGAGGATGCCGGTTGCGATGTGCTCCGGAACAATGCCGTCGGAGAGCTGCAACGAGGCGTCCATCCCGTCGCGCAGGGAGAGGACGTCCCGCGGCGGGGGCGTCTTGTGAACGGACAGGGCGAGGGTCGCGAGGATCGCGCCCGCTTGTCCGAAGGTCACGGCGCCGCTCCGTGCGAGCTGCAGCAGGGTCGGTCCGTCGAGGCGGCTGAGCACGACGCCGAAGCGCCCCTCCAGGGTCACCTCGTCGAGCACCTCCGGCGCCGGAAAGCCGGCGGCGAAGACGGCGCGGGTCATGCGCGCCTCCCACCAGACGAGCCGCTGCGGGAAGCCGGCCTTGAACAGCTTCACGACCTGACCGGGCGCCCAGGCGTGGACGTCCGAATAGAAGCCTTCGCCAACCTTCTCCCCCAGGGATCCCCCATCGCCCGCCCTCCCGCCGCGAGCACCAAACACCGGCGGCGGGCAAAAAGGAACCCCTCCCGCCGCGGCCGCGGGGCACTATGGATCGTTTTCCACCCTGCAGAGACCTTCGGCTGCCCACCTGCCCATCAGCTCAGGAAACGCGCGAGACAATCCAGACACGCATCGGACTGGGCATCGAGACCGTCTTCGGCCAGATCCCATTCGCAGCAGATCGTCAGCATCGCGTCGCGCACATCGTTGCAGTCCATCGGGTGCGCAAGCGCGTGCCGCCGGCAAAGCTCCGCCACCTCTTTGAGACCGGCGCGTTCCTGCAGCTCCGGCATCCGTGCTGCGAACGCACTGCGGATGACTGCCAGATCCCTCCAACGGCGAAGCTCCGTGCCGGTTCTTGCTGTCGCCATGATTATCGCCACGCCCGACGCGTCATCGCCCTGACCTTTCCGCACAGGACGGTGTGACGCCCGCTACCCCCATTCCCGATGCCGGCATTTTCCCCGGCGCAATCCTAGATACCGAGCAAGCCCCAAATAAGGCAGCTGCAGCGCGGATCGTGCTCCAACCCATTGGAACCAAGCATCTTTTTCGAGCTAGTGTTCTGACTCATTCACTTGGTACCCATACGGTTGGCGGCTTGAGCACGGCGGGGTAGATCCCGGATAACCTCTGCCCCGACCTGAACGTCGGGGCCTCGGTTTCCGGGAACGCAGACGGGAGTAGGCGATCCTTCCCACTTGCGTCCCCGGCCGGAGCGCACGGACTTGATCGAAGATCAAGTCCAGGGCGCGCAGAGCCGGGGTCTTCACCCCTGCTGTTGCAGCGCCAGCCCCTGAACGCGTGCCCGCACGTTGGGGCCGGGCATCTTCGGAGCATTGTGGGTGCCGCAGCGCAGCCCGAACGAACCACGGGTTGCCCGCCTTCGCTCTGTGGCGCTAGAAGACTTAGCGTGACAGCTGTGGCCAGCTCTGGGGACCGTCGATCGCATGCCAAGCCCACACTCTCCCCTGAAGACGTACCTCGACCATCTGGAGCGCGGCGAGCTGGCCTACCAGTTCAGCCCCGAAGCCGGAAAGCCCGTGTTCTATCCGCGCGTCGTCTGCCCCTTTACGGGGAGCGAGCGGCTGGAGTGGCGCGTCAGCAAGGGGCTCGGCACCGTCTACGCGACCACCGTCGTGCATCCCGCCGATGGTGCGCCCTTCAATGTGGCGCTGATCGACTGCGACGAGGGTTTCCGCCTGATGAGCCGGGTGGAGGATATCGCGCCCGACCAGGTGAAGATCGGCCAGCGCGTGCGCTTCCGGGTGCACCGCCCCGGCGGCGAGGAGGCCCCCTGTCCCGTGTTCGTGCCGGCGGAGGGCGCGTGATGGACGGGCTCAAACGCGGCAGCGCGGCGATCGTCGGTGTGGCGGAATCCGACCTCGGACACGTGGCGGATGACCTGTCGGTCATCGACCTGATGGCGCAGGGCACGAAGCGGGCGCTCGACGACTGCGGGCTCACGCTGAAGGATGTCGACGGCCTGTTCTCGGCCACGAGCCAGAGCCGGCTCTCCGTGCTGGCGCTGGCCGAGTATCTGGGCCTCGATCCGAAGTTCATCGGCTCCACCATCGTCGGCGGCTCCTCCTTCGAGTACCACGTTGCGCAGGCCATGGGCGCCATCGCGCTGGGGCTCTGCAACGTCGCCGTCATCGCCTACGGCAGCACCCAGCGCAGCGTCGGGCGCAAGCAGGCCTCCCTGCGCGAGATCAACCCCTACGAGACGCCGTTCCGGCCGTTCATGCCGTCGAGCGCCTACGCGCTGGCAGCCTCGCGCCACATGCACGAGTTCGGCACCACGCGCGAGCAGATGGCCGCCGTGGCGGTGGCGGCGCGCGAGTGGGCCCTCCTGAACCCGGTTGCCTGGGAGAAGAAGCCGCTCACCATCGAGGGCGTGCTGTCCTCGCGCATGGTGAGCTGGCCCTTCACGGTGCGCGACTGCTGCCTCGTCACCGACGGCGGCGGCGCCGTCGTCGTCACCTCGGCCGAGCGGGCCAGGTCCCTCAGGAAGAAGCCGGCCTACGTGCTGGGCTGCGGCCAGTCCATCACCCACGCCAGCATCTCCGGTATGCCCGACCTGACGGTGACGGGCGCCCAGGCCTCCGGCAAGGCCGCCTACGCCATGGCCAGGCTCGGGCCCGCCGATGTCGACGCGGTCGAGCTCTACGACGCCTTCACCCTCAACACCATCCTGTTCCTGGAGGACCTGGGCTTCTGCAGGAAGGGCGAGGGCGGCGCCTTCGTCGAGGGCGGGCGCATCGCCCCCCAGGGCGGCTCGGCGGGCAGCCTCCCCGTCAACACCAACGGCGGCGGCCTCTCCTACTGCCACCCCGGCATGTACGGCATCTTCCTCCTGATCGAGGCGGTGCGCCAGCTCCGCGGCGAATGCGGCGCCCGCCAGGTGCCCGACTGCGAGGTAGCGCTCGCCCACGGCAACGGCGGCGTCCTGTCCTCCCAGGCCACCGTGATCCTCGGGGGCGAGGCGGCGCTGTAGTGATATTGCCGCTGGACGCAGCGCCGTCCGCTTCTGACCAATGCGGAAGAAGGTACCAGCCGTTTTTACGCAGGGAGCAGTTCCGGGATGGCCTGCGGATTGCCTTCTTGGGAACTGACGCAGGCCAATATTCACTGCGAACCTATGGGGCTTGCTGGCTTGGCTTTTGCCCGCCCTCTATCCAAATTGCGTCTCGAAATAGCCCGCTTGGCGCCGGCAGAGTTGTCGTCGATGACCGCAGCGAGCCGGCTCGCGTCGTCTGGTGGTGGGACGAGGGTCGCTCACGCTTCGCTTTGAGCCTCCAGAAGTGGCGTCAGGTGATGGTGCATCCAAGGGCAAGGTGGCAATGCTGCTCCTGTCGCACATGCTGAAGGCGTTCGTCCGCGTGGGCACGCTCACCGTGGTCGATGCCGATGGCCGGTGCCATGTCTTTGCGGGCGCACCAGGGCCTGCAGTCACCATGCGGCTCACCGACCGCGCGCTCTATCGCAAGTTGGCCTTCAATCCGGAGCTGCACGCGGGCGAAGCCTACATGGACGGGAGTCTCCGCTTCGAGGAAGGCTCCGCCCTGCGCGACTTCCTCACCCTCTTCTCCGTCAATCGACTGTCCCTCGGGTCCTATCCGCTGCAGCGGGCGCTGCGGCGGGTGTCGCGCGCGCTCAGGGGCTTCCAGCAGGCGAACCCGGTGGGGAAGGCGCGCCGCAACGTGGCTCATCACTACGATCTCGGCAACGAGCTCTATAGGCTCTTCTTGGATGAGGGCCTGCAGTATTCCTGCGCCTATTTCCTCGACGACAACGAGACGCTGGAGCAGGCCCAGCGCAACAAGCTGCGCCTGATCGCCGCCAAGCTCAATCTGAAGCCCGGCCAGAGAATCCTGGACATTGGCAGCGGCTGGGGCGAACTCGCCCTATATCTCGCCTCCGTCGAGGACGTCGACGTCACCGGCGTCACCCTGTCGGAGGAGCAGCATGCCCTCTCCAACGCGAGGGCGCAGCAGCTCGGCCTGTCGGACCGGGTGCGCTTCAATCTGTGCGACTACCGCGAGCTCCAGGGCCGGTTCGACCGGATCGTCTCAGTCGGCATGTTCGAGCATGTGGGTGTGCAGCATTACCCGGAGTTCTTCGCCAAGGCCAACGCGCTGCTCAGCGATGACGGCGTAATGCTCTTGCATTCCATCGGCCACATGAGCCCGCCCGGAACGGCCAGCCCCTGGCTGAGGAAGTACATCTTCCCGGGCGCCTACTCCCCCGCGCTGTCTGAGGTCTTCACCGCGGTCGAGCAGGCGAGCCTGTGGGTGACGGACCTCGAGTTTCTCCGCCTGCACTATGCCAGGACGCTGCAGCACTGGCACCGGCGCTTCGAGGCCAACCGGGACAAGATCGCCGCGCTGTACGACGAGCGGTTCTGCCGCATGTGGGAATTCTATCTCCTCAGCGCCGAGATGATGTTCTCGACGGGCAGCCAGCTGGTCTTCCAGATGCAGCTGGGGCGCAAGCGCGACGCCGTGCCGATCGTGCGCGACTACATCACCGATATGCAGCGGCGGTACCGCGAGAAGGAGTAAGTTCGTTGTTGCCGCACTGCATGAGCCTGTAATTGGCGCTGGGAGGAACGACAGCGCCTATGGGATGAACCTTGTTTGGATTGATGAGAGTCGCTGGAAGTTCAATACTGGAAAGCTCACTGGGTAACTATGGAGCACCCAAGTGCATCGATTGACGGGGCTACAGTTACGACCCGCATGAAGGCCGATGTCCGCGATGAATCAGCTCCGGCGGGTGGGATGCTCGTTAATATCCAGCGTCAGTCAGCTGGGGGAGACCCGAAATGAAGCGGACGTGCACGTCCTGACCACATCGAGGAGTCGGCTTGTGGCACACTTCCTCCGTGCGGGGCAGGTCAGCCGGGTAGGGCGATGGGAGGAGCTACCAGCACCCGGCAGTCCGGCGCGAATGTGAGGGGAGCGCCGGTGCGTTGCCTCAGGTCCACCTCGCTCATCCCCTCCTGCATCTCGCGCACCACCATGCCCGCCGGCCCGATGTCGATCACCGCAAGATCCGTATAGACCCGCCGGACGCAGCGCACCGCGGTCAGCGGCAGCGTGCACGCCTCGAGCAGCCTCGGCGCGCCCTTGCGCGTCGTATGCTCCATGATCACCCGCACCTCCCGCGCGCAGGCGGCCAGATCCATGGCGCCGCCCACCAGCGGGCCCTTGTCGGGCAGCCGCATGTCCCAGTTGGCGAGGTCGCCGTTGGCCGCCACCTCGAAGGCGCCGAGGATCGTCACGTCGATGTGGCCGCCGCGGATCATGGCGAACGACCAGGCCGAATCCACGATCGCCGCGCCCGGGCGCAGCGTGATGCGCCGGCTGCCGGCATCGACGAGGTCGGTGTCGACGACCTCGGGCGACGCCAGCGGGCCGGCGCCGATCACCCCGTTCTCGGACTGGATGAACACGTCGACCTCGGGGCGCAGGTAGTCGGCGACGTGTACCGGCATGCCGAGGCCCAGATTGACCACGAGGCCGTCGCCGATGTCCTGGGCGGCGCGCCAGGCCATCTGCAGGCGGTTGAGCGGCTCGACGGGCATGGCTCAGCCTCCCACCGCGATCACGCGGTCGACGAAGGCCCCCGGCAGCTGCACGCGGTCGTGCGCCATGGGCTCGTCCAGCAGCGCGCGCACCTCCGCCACCGTGGTGCGCGCCGCCATCGCCATCACCGGCGCGAAGTTCAGCTGCGTGTAGCGGAAGGCCAGGTTGCCGTACCGGTCGGCGGTATCGGCCCGCACCAGCGCCAGGTCTCCCTTGATGGCCGGCTCCAGCACGTGGTCGCGCCCCTCGAAGCTGCGCACCTCCTTGCCGCGCGCCAGCTCCGTCCCGGCGCCGACCGGCGTATAGAACGCCGGGATGCCCGCGCCGCCGGCCCGGATGCGCTCGGTGAAGGTGCCCTGCGGCACGCATTCCAGCTCGATCCTGCCCTCCATCCAGAGGCGCTCGAAGGGCGACGGCTCGTTGCCGCGCCCGCGCGCGGCCGTGCAGATCACCTTGCGCACCAGGCCGGCCTCGATCAGCTCGTGCGTCAGCGAGTAGCGGTGGGTGGCCGAGTTGACGACCAGCGTCAGGCCCTTGGCGCCGCGGTCACGCAGGGCGCGGATCAGGACATTGGGAAAGCCGGCGCCGCCGAAGCCCGTGATGAGCACCGTGGCACCGTCGGGCACGTCCGCGAGAGCCTCGGTGGGACTGCCGGCACGCTTGTCGATGGGCATGGCCGCTCACGCTTCCCTCTGCGCCTCCCGCGCGGTGCTCGCAGGTTCAACGAACGCGGCGCCCGCGTCAATCGGCAAGGAGGACGGCCCCAGGAACGGCCCAAGGACCGCCCTGCGGCTGCCGCCCATGAGATGCCCCATTCCGCGGCTTGCTGTACGCTGCAAAACTCGACACTCTCGCGGGCAAGGACGGGTCCGGTCCGCGAAGGGCCCAAACGGCACACAACGGAGGAAACGCCATGGCCGAGGCATCAGCCGGGAAGCCGCTCGTGCGCTTCGATGTCGAGGACGGCATCGGCGTCATCACCGTCGACAACCCGCCGGTCAACGCGCTGGCGCTGGGCGTGCGCGAGGGCGTCGTCGAGGCGCTGGAGAAGGGCGAGGCCGACCCTGCCGTCGAGGCGATGGTCCTGATCGGGGCCGGCCGCACCTTTATCGCCGGTGCCGATATCCGCCAGTTCGGCAAGCCTCGGGCGCAGCCCAAGCGGCCTGCCCAGGAGGCGCTGGACGCAGCCACCAAGCCCGTCGTGGCGGCCATCCACGGCTACGCCCTGGGCGGCGGCCTCGAATATGCGCTCGCCTGCCACTACCGCATCGCCGTGGCCTCCGCCAAGGTCGGGCTCCCGGAGGTGCTGATCGGCATCCTGCCGGGCGGCGGTGGCACGCAGCGCCTGCCGCGCCTGATCGGTCCCAAGGCCGCCATGGAGATCATCGTCTCCGGCCGCCACGTTCCCGCAGAGGAGGCGAGCGCGCTCGGCATCGTCGATGAGATCGTCCCCGGCCGCAACCTGCGCGCCGAGGCCGTCGCTTACGCGAAGGGCATCGCCGCCAGGCGGCCGCTGCCCAGGGTGCGCGACAAGGCCGACGGGCTGGCGGAGGCCAAGGCCGATCCCGGCATGTTCGATGCGATGCGCGCCTCGATCGCCCGCAAGGCCCGCAACCAGAAGGCACCCTACCACTGCATCGCCTGTGTGGAGGCCGCTGTCACCCAGCCGTTCGACGAGGGCCTCAAGACTGAGCGGCGCCTCTTCTCCGAGCTGGAGAACGCCGACGAGGCCAAGGCGCTGCGCTACGCCTTCTTCGCCGAGCGCGAGGTCGCCCGCATCCCCTGGCTGCCGAAGGACCTGGCCCTGCCCGAGATCGGGACCGCGGCCGTGGTCGGGGCCGGCACCATGGGCGGCGGCATCGCCATGTGCTTCGCCGACTCCGGCTTCCCCGTGAAGCTGCTCGACGCCAGCCGCGAGGTCCTGGACAAGGGCCTCGCCCGCATCCGCAACACCTACGCGGTAAGCGTGAAGCGGGGCAGCCTGACCCAGGAGGAGATGGACAAGCGGTTGGCCCTGATCGAGCCGGTCGAGACCTACGAGGCCATCGCCCAGTGCGATGCGGTGATCGAGGCGGTGTTCGAGCAGATGCCCGTGAAGAAGGAGGTGTTCGCGAAGCTCGATGCCGCCATGAAGCCCGGTGCGCTGCTCTTCACCAACACCTCCGCCCTCGACATCGACGAGATCGCCTCGGTGACCGGGCGCCCCGAGGCCGTTGCCGGCACGCACTTCTTCGTGCCCGCCAACGTCATGAAGACCTTCGAGGTGGTGGAGGGCGCCAGGACGGCACCGGCCACCCTGGCGGCCGCCATGAAGCTCGGACGCGCCATCGGCAAGATTTCCGCCTACGCCGGCAACTGCGACGGCTTCGTCGCCAACCGCACGCGCATCCCCTTCAACCTCGAGCAGGGGCTGATGGTCGAGGAGGGGGCGCTGCCCGAGCAGGTCGACAAGGTGATGGTCGACTTCGGCTATCCAGTGGGCCCGTTCGCGGTCAACGACATGTCGGGGCTCGACATCAGCTACGACACGCGGAAGCGCCGCGCCGCCGAGAACCCGGGCTACCGCGGCCTGCCGATCACCGATCGCCTGGTGGAGCTGGGCCGGCTCGGCCAGAAGACCGGCAAGGGCTGGTACCGCTACGAGAAGGGCGACCGCACGCCCATCGTCGATCCGGAGGTGCACGCCATCATCAAGGAGGTGGCGGCCGAGAAGGGCTTCGCGCAGCGCACCTTCACGGACGAGGAGGTCTTGCGCCGGCTCCTGTTCTCCTCCGTCAACGAGGCCTGCAGGATCCTGGAGGAAGGCAAGGCCATCCGCGCCAGCGACATCGACGTGATGTGGCTCAACGGCTTCGGCTTCCCGCGCTATCGCGGTGGCCTGATGTTCTGGGCGGACCGGATCGGCGCGCGCGAGGTCTACAACCAGGTCGCCGTCTGGCACCAGCGCTACGGCGCGCGCTGGCGTCCCTCGGCTCTGCTGCAGGAGGTGGCCGAGCGGGGCGGCTCGCTGCGCGAGCTGAAGGGGCGGATCGCCAGGTAGATCGGGACGTCGCGCGCGAAGGGCCGGCGCTGCACTCGTTCAGAAGCTGGCGCTCCTACAGCAGCGGTGAACACCCCGGCTCTGCGCGCCCTGGACTTGATCTTCGATCGAGTCCGTGCGCTCCGGCCGGGGACGCATGCGGGAAGGATCGCCTGCCCTCCCGTCTGCGTTCCCGGAAACCGAGGCCCCGGCCATCGGACCGGGGCCGCGGTTATCCGGGATCTTCCCCGCTCGTGCTCGATCCGCCAACCGAATGGATACCAGGTGATCGGATCGGAACACCAGGCTGCGGTTCGAGCTCGATGCGGCCGCCGGCATCGCGCGCAGGGGTGGCAAGCACCACGCCTCAGGTCGCCAGTGCCGCCAGCACCCGCTCCGGCGTGAACGGGACCTCCGTTACGCGCCTGCCGGTCGCAGCGTAGATGGCGTTGGCGATGGCGGCCCCCGCAGGGGCCTGGCTGCCTTCGCCGGCGCCCAGCGATGGCGCCTCGGGGCGGTCGATCAGGACCGAGCTCATCAGCGGGGTGGCGGAGAAGTCCTGGATCGGATAGCTGGCGTAATCGACGGCCTTCATGATGCCCGCGTCCCAGCGTCCGGCCTCCTGCAGTGTCCAGCTCGCGGCCTGCGCCATGCCGCCGTCGACCTGGTTGATAACGCCGTCGGGGTTGATGGCGCGCCCGACATCTGTGGCGCTCCACAGCCTGAGCACGCGCACCGCGCCGCTCTTCGTGTCGACGGAGACCTCGGCCACCACGGCCACGTAGGACTCGAGGTTCTTGTAGCGCGAAAGGCCTATGCCGGTGCCCACCATCTCCGGCTCGATGGGGCGCCTCACCACCACGCGCGGGGTCCAGCTCGACATCTCCACGGCGCGCCTCAGGACAGCCTCCAGTCGCTGGTCCCGGATGTTGGCGAGGCGGAACGCGAGGGGATCGCGTCCGCTCATGGCCGCCAGCTCGTCGATGAACATCTCGGACGAGACGGCATTGAAATAGCCGCCCAGCGTGCGCAGCGCCGAGGTGCGGATCGGCATCGTGGGCAGGAAATGCAGCGTCACCGCCTGGTTCGGCACCGCGTAGATCGGCACCGCGTTGCGCGCGGCACCACCCGTCGGCAGCGGGATCTCCGCGGCCTTCGACGGCGCCACAGGATCGGCAAGATACCAGGCGGAGCGCAGGTCGCAGCCGGAGCCGCTGCCCGGCCGGGTCGAGTGGGGGAACGACCAGACGTCGTGCGTCCACGCGGTCAACCCCGCCGTGGCCGAGACCCCGGCGGTGAGGCGCGTGATCATGGCCGAGCCCCACGGCTCCCAGGCCATCTCCTCCTCGTGCGCCCAGTGCACGCGCACCGGACGGCCCGGCACTGCCCGTGCCAGCAGCGCGGCATCGAGGGCCACGTCGTCGGCGCCGTTGTGGCCGTAGCAGCCGGCCCCCTGGGCATGGATGACGCGAATTGCCTCCCGCGGCACCTTGAGGGCCTTGGCAAGGTCGGCGCGCAAGGGGAACGGCCCCTGGGTGTGCGACCAGACGGTGAGCCTCCCGTCCTTCCATTCGGCCAGCGCGCAGCTGGCACCGATGGAGGCGTGGGCCTGGAAGTGGCGGCGGTACTCGGCCTGGCGGGTCGCCGCCGCCGCCGGAGCATCGCCCTTCGCGGTATGCAGCACGGAGGTCTCCGCATCCGCCGCTGTCAGCATGTGGTCGAAGATGCCCTTGCCGCCGAACAGCGGCGCCCCGGCATCCCACTTCGCCGACCTGGCGAGCGCAATCGCCGCGGCCTGCGCCTGCTCCTCGCGCCGCGCCACGACGCCCAGGAACGAGCCGTCGCGCACGACCTCCACGACGCCGGGCATCGCCTTGACCGCGGCGAGGTCGGCGGCGGCGAGGCGCGCGGCATACGCCGGCGGACGCGCAATCGCGCCGAACAGCATCCCGTCGGGCCGCAGATCGTGGATGAAGGCCTGCTGGCCGAACACCTTGGCGGGAATGTCGACACGAGGATACGACGTGCCGATGATCCTCTGCTGCGAGGCGGGCTTGCGCCTCGCCGTCACGTCGACCGGGCGCGACAGGGAGATGCTGCCCGCAGCGTCGCCGTAGCTCATGCGCTGGCCGGCGGGCCCGATCATCTGGCCGTCCTCGACCTTGATCTGCCCGGCCTGCACGTTCCAGGCCGCAGCGGCGACACCGACGAGCGTCGCTCGCGCGTCTGCGCAGGCGAGCCCCAGGGCGGTGCTGCCGAGCTTGACCGCGAGGGAGCCGGCCGTGGTGCCCTCGTTCGGGGTCAGCGCCGTGTCTCCGCTGACCAGGAAGAGGCGGTCGGGCGCAACGTCGAGCTCCTCGGCCGCGACCTGGCGCATGACCGTCAGCATGCCCTGCCCGATCTCGACGCGGCCCGTCATGACGGTGACGCGCCCGTCGGGGGCTATGCGCACCCAGGCGTCGAGCTGCGGATTGGCCCTGATCATGGGCGGCACCGCGGGCCCGCCTTGAGGC
>Ga0075421_100000204_pt1 | contig 55902 bp, 88 predicted proteins | sample SoiMetdeltSBSDD5_FD_75292 | JGI IMG/M metagenome (GOLD analysis project Ga0075421, IMG submission 75292) | Bulk soil microbial communities from a Populus tree surrounding site in Tennessee, USA - Soil MetaG P. deltoides SBSDD5 | ecosystem: Environmental > Terrestrial > Soil > Tree plantation... | reverse complement strand
CTGGATCAAAGGCGTGCAGGGTGAGGGTGTGTACGTCGCCGACGAACCGCCGATCCCCGCAGCCGCCAAGAAGGCGAAGGCCCCCCGCAGAGGCTCGATAGTGGGTTAACCAAAGACCCCAGTTAGAACCGAAAGATCTTGCAAGAGACCCCTTGAAGGTTCCTAGCGGGCGGCTGTATAATTGAATCATACAGCAGAGCAATAGCTCACAAACAGGAGGAAGCAATGTCAAACCCGTTCGATGGCGGCGACACCACCGAGTCCGAGACCGCCGTTGCGACGCTCGATCCTCAGGCTGAGGCCGAGACCGCTGACGAGGCGGACGCCGACCTGGATGTCGACGTGGACACGGCCGCCGAGACGAACGACGAGGTCGAGACCATCGCCACCCCGCCGGTCATCAAGGGTGCAACGGTCAAGAAGGTCGGAGAGAAGGCCACCACGTCCACTCGCCGGCCCGTCGCCGAAGGCTACGTCGCACCTGTCGAGGCTGCGAAGGCACTCTCCCGGCACCTCACCACGAAGGCCCGCGAGGCGGGTCAGATCGGCGAGGACCAGGAGGTCGAGGTCAAGCCGCAGGTGATGTACTCGTACATCAAGAACAATGGTCCCGAGAGCAAGAACCCTCTCCCGCGGTACACCGACGCGGCTCTCACCGGCGGACGCGAGTGCGTCGTGAAGGTCGAAGAGGTCATCGAGTGGTGGGAGGCGAAGGACACCCGCGTTGCCGAGCGCAAGGCCAACGCCAAGGCCAAGGCTGACAAGAAGGCCGAGAACGCCAAGAAGGAGACAGCCGCGGTCGTCGAGGCCGAGGACAAGGAGCCTGCGGCTCCCGTCGTCGAGGCCGAGTAGGTCGGAGTGGGGAAGCTGACACGAGTTGTGACTGACTCGGGAGTCGGCGTGGCGGTGTTGGAGTGGTTCGCCGTCAACAACTAATCTCCTGGTGTGTAACCTCTACCACCGCAGACCGTCTACCTCCCCAGGTCAGCGCGTGCGGGGCAATGTTACACACCAGGTCATAGCGGGTTAGAGGAGCTCGGTTGTCCTCGTCAGCCTCATAAGCTGAAGATCACTGGTTCGAATCCAGTACCCGCTACGGAAAGGAGGTGGCATCTCGATCTCCTAGAGGGCTTCGGCCCTCACCCGGGAATGATGGGCGGTTGTCAACTACCCGAGGTAACGCGTGGAGGGGTTTCTAGGGCCCCTGTGATAACGTCTCGCGGAGGTAGTGAGGTGGGTTCGAGTCCCACCATTCCCACGGTCAACCTGGTAAGACGGTCGAAGCTCATGCTGCAGCATGAGGGTGTACCTTAGTCCTCCGCCGAGGCGAAGATAAGGACTCTGGAGAAGCTAGGCAACGACACCTCTTCGACTTGAGGTGCTGTCTGACGAGATAGTGCTGGCGAGGGATTGCGGAGCACCAGGACCGTATAAGAACTGTGGCCAGCCCAACGCCGGAGCAGGGGACTGACGCTTGAGCCCCCGTCCAAAAAGTACCAGGAGAGCGTTCACTGGGAGCCGGCACTAACTGAATAGGGGATGTAACTCAATGGCAGAGTACCAGTCTTCCAAACTGGGTACGCAGGTTCGATTCCTGTCATCCTCACTCGCGTACGGTCTTCGGTCATGTACGACACTTTCATTCGATGAGAGCTGTTGGAAGCATGGGTCTGCTGGAGACCGTACGCACTAAGTCAGACGTAGCACTGCCAAGGTAGTACCAGGGGAGCCTGGTGGAGGCTACCACCCCCGCTCAGGGGGCAGCGGCTTACTCACCGCTAGTGGTGCTGCGTCCCACAAGTAGACAGGGGGAAGATCGAGATGCCCGAGGCGACGTTCGCGAACTACCACAACGGCGAGGCAATGCACTACATCGGTAGTACCAACGACCCTTGCCACCCGGCCATCGTTGCTGGGAACTGGGTGCAGGATGAGACGACAGGTGTGATCCTTCGTGCCGACGTCATTCAGCAGGACGCTGTCAGCCTCGGAGCTGTCGTGCCGCTACGCCACAACGGCGTGAGCTTTGACACCGACGCCGACACTGGCAACACGTTCCACTACCCCGGCTGTAACCGAGGGATGTAGTCGTGCCAACACTCAACACTCGGATAGACTTCACCATCGGTGCGACGCTACTCAACGACCTCGACTTGTCGGCGTCGGCCAAGGTAGCTCTCTCGCTGGCCAAGGCACTCGTGCTGACGAGTGGTACAGGTGCTGGTCAGGCTGATCAGCTTTGGTTCGACAAGCGGACCATCCTTGCTGCAGCCAACGACGACCTAGACCTGGCGGGTGGAATCACCAACGGCTTGAACCAGACGGTGACGTTCGCCAAGCTGAAGCTGATCTTCATCTTCTCGGTCGCAGCGAACCTCAACAACCTGACGATCGGTGGAGGTAGTAATCCACTAGTGAACTGGGTTGCGGCGGCAGGAGACGCCAACGTAGTTACGCCAGGCGGCGTCTTGTGGCTCTTCTCCCCAGGCAGCGGCTATGTTGTCACACCTGGCACAGCTGACATCCTTCGAGTAGCTAACCCCGCTGGCTCGGCATCTGACTACGAGATCGTTCTGGCTGGCACAACCGTATAACAATTGAACATGGTGGGGATGAACCCTTGAGGTTGCGCTCTTCGGAGTCTTGCTGGGGCCACGGCACGCTCAGGGTACGTACGGCCGGCGGAGGTTCGAGTCCTCCCATCCCCACGGTGGCGCCGGGTCAAACCTCCTTGGATGCCCGGTAACGCAGGCGCACCGTTCTGGATCCGATGGATATACATCGGGGCGCCATCACAGTAACACCCAGGGTGAACGCGATCACTTGATCCGAACTAGCCTGGAAGAGATGAAGGCCCTTCATCATATGACCTGCTATGCGGCTATAAGATCGTCGAGGCCGGGCAAGCATAGCAGCGATATGGTGGAGGGCCTTTGTCTTCATGGGCCTGTAGCTTAATTGGAAGAGCACCCCAGACGTGGGGATGTAAGACCTTTGAGTCATACGTGGATCTGGGTTCGAATCCCAGCAGGCCTACAAAAAGATCTACAACGGGACCCCTGGAAGTCAAACGGGGGTTTCCTATATAATAGATTAATACACGCACAACAACGGAGGCGGTATGCATGCACGCATGCAAGCTAAGCGATATCCTCTCTGACGAGGAGATAGGCTTCCTCCACGACGCCATGGAATCTGCAATGGGCGAAGCGGAGGAAGTGCTTGAACGGCACAAGAGCGAAGAGCCGCCGCTGTTCGACGTACAGACAACGGGCGAGGCTGCTGAAGACTATGTCAACCTAGTTGCAAGTCAGAAGCGACGTCTCGAAGCCCTTCAAAGGATCTACAACCTCTGCGAAGGGGGGTGAAAATGACCGACCAGAAGGTAGACGACGATCGCCCCACCTCCGTAGTGTTTGACCACTGCGTCAAGGTGTACGCCGAGATGGCTGCACAGTCCCTCGAGGAAGTGATCAGTGCATCTGAGCACCCCGACGACCCTGCGAACCATATGTTGGTGTACGAGGGACAACTCACGAAGTTGTTCGGAGCGCTAGCACTCAGTACTCCCTACTACACTTCGGTGATGAACCACCTGAAGTCCATGGGCTGCGTGGAACAGCTGCGACGGGGTGGAGGCAACTCTCCCAGCCGCTGGCGACTCCTTCGCGAGCCGGACGAGGATTCCTTCCGAAGCATCGAAGGGATGAAGCGCTCGCGCACGGGCAAGACTGCAGCACTGGAACAGCAAGTGCGTGACTTGAACAAGCGGCTGCATGCAGCTGAGACGGAGCTGAGCAACCTGAAGGCAATGGTCAACAGGTTGGCGGAACTAAACAATGGTATATCGGTACAGGCTGCTCGTGGTGAGATGGCATACAAGGAGCTACGCACACACTCACATGCCGTGCACACAATGCCTGGAGAAGCACCAGTAGTTCTGGAGGCGACAAAGTGACAGACAGTAGTCAAACGACCCTCGAAGAGGCCAGCCGTTGCCCCAAGTGTGGACAGGCTGGGAACCAGACGAGCACGAAGCCTCTCACCTCCGGCTCCGGCAAGCTGCTGATGTTCAAGTGTGAGAACAGTCGTTGCAGGTGGTTCAACACTGAGTGGCCGGTGCAGGTGAGTGCCAACGGAACTATCCCGTTGACGCTCCAGCGGCCCAAGCAGTTCCAGCCGCTCATCGATGACGGCGGCAGGACGCTTGCCAACATCGAGAGGCAGTTGGAACTGGAGACCCAGAAGGGCTCCGAGATTAACAGAAGACGCTGAGGAAGAGAGAACGCAATGAGACCGTGATAGACTAGAGATAGACCAAGGTTTCCGCGCTCTCATATACCCTAAGTAAGGGCAAGATCCCTTGGTGTCTATCTTAGTCTAACAGGGAGGTTCAGTGAGCGACAACAACGAGAGCGAAGGCGAGGCCCGTGAGGGTCATTCGTATGAGGGTGTAGAGGCGGCAGCGATCCAGAAGGAAGTGACAGACCTCCAGAACCTCTGGAACGCTTACGTCGAACTGACATCCGATGGTCGCGTTGCGGCAGGCCTTCATCCGCCGCCCGCCTTCATGGCCATGTACAGTGCACTGTTGGACATCAACAAGCCACTTGAAGCCATCATGGATATCGTCGAGCACACCCAGGAGAACTACGACGCGCTCAGCAGCACGCTGACTCGTGTGGTGGCCTTCGGCGACGCCATGTTTCGCTTTGGTCAGTGGTGTGTGTCGCAGGGCTTGCTCCACGCCAACGCCATCCAGTGTCAGTGTGGAGCCGTCGACGACGACGAACTCAGCGAGGTGGCCAACAGTGACGTGAAGGTCGACCTATCCGACGACGCCCTCAGGGCTTGGTTGGAAGGCGGCAAGGGTGCATAAGCTGTACGACTTCCAAGAGAGTCTGGTTGCCAAGCACGTCGAAGTCCCCTTCACACTGGTGGGCGATGACATGGGCCTTGGCAAGACGATCGAAGCTATCGAGATCGACCGTCGCAAGAGAGAACGTTTCGCAGCCAACTTCATTGCCACGTACAAGGGAAAGCCACTCACGTTGGTAGTGACGCCGCTAACAGTCACCGGATCGTGGCTGCGTCACTACCGTGAGTGGGCACCTCACCTGAAGGTCATGGTCATCGATCCCAAGAACCGTCCAGCCTTCCTGAACGCCGTGCAACAAGGCTTGGCAGATGTGTTCGTCTGCCACTGGGAAGGCCTTCGGATGATCGAGGAGCTCCGAAGCTTCAGGTGGTTCCACGTCATAGCAGACGAAGTGCACCGAGCAAAGAACCGTAAGTCACAACAGACGGTAGCGCTCAAGCTTCTGCATACAGACCACAAGCTAGGTCTGTCGGGAACCCCCGCAGACAACCGTCCCGACGACTTCTGGAGTGTACTGAACTGGTTGTACCCGAAGACGTTTACGTCATACAACCAGTTCAGGAACTACCACTTGATCATCAAGCGCCACACCAAGGGCAGTGACTCCTCACCCTATTGTACCGCTGTGGGCTGTGAGGTGGATCATAGGTCCAGCTTCGACGAGATCATCGGCTGTGCGCACGTCGACGAGCTCCAACGAGCAATCAGACCCTACTACACACGGCGGCTCAAGGAGCAGGTGCTCGACGAGCTACCGGACAAGTATCACAACGACGTCTTCGTCGACATCACCCCACAGCAACGACGTGCCTACAACGAGATGCGCAAGCACATGTTGGCTTGGGTGGGTAAGCATGAGAACGAACCCATCGCAGCACCGATCGTGCTAGCACAACTCAGGCGGCTCCAGCAGTTCGCGTGTGCATATGCACGTACCGAGACCGTCTTCAGACGGAAGAAGGACTGCAAGGATCCGGTATGCCTCGCCAACACCCTAGCAGCAGGCAAGTCTGTCTGTTCGGGTCACTGGGTGGAAGTGCTTAGGCTTGAAGAGCCCAGCTCCAAGTTGGATGCCGTGATGGAGATTGTCATGGACAACCCAACGCAGCAGCTGGTGGTCTTCAGCCAGAGTAGGCAGATGATCGACATGCTCGCAAAGCGCCTTGAGAAGCAGAAGGTGCCAACGGCGATCCTCACCGGTGACACACCCCAAGGCACCAAGCCAGGCCAACGTGACGACCTGGTAGAGAGATTCCAGCAGGGAGACTTCCGAGTCTTCGGCTCGACGATTCGTGCAGGTGGTGAAGGCATCACGCTCACCGCTTCGTCACACGTCGTGTTCACGGACAGAGACTGGAGCCCGTCTAAGAACAACCAGGCGGAGGACAGATGCCATCGCATCGGGCAGAAGAATGCCGTTCAGGTAACTAGCATCATCGCCAACGGCACGCTGGAGCCCAAGCGGAACAAACAGATCGAGATGAAGTGGCAGTGGCTCAAGGAGATCCTCGGCGACGAAGTTCCTCCAGAGTAGACTGGCACTGAGTAGGAGGTGCAATGGTGACCGAAGCTCCAACAGGTCACGACCCGGCAGCATCGCCGGACACCGTCGTTGACCCCTGCTTCTTCAGAGGGTGTATGCGAAGCACTGCCGAGCTAGGTACCATCGTCGGCCCCAACGGCTACGGTGAACTGCTCGTCGCAAGGCCTTGCTTGCACGACGACAAGCCTGACAGGGATGAGCGGCGGGACTTCTGGACGTCGTCCAGGGCAATTGTGGACATCGCTCTCGAGCCTGACCACTCACCCAGAAGCATGACCGAGATCAACATGCGCGGAGGACTCAAGTGAAGATCGACACCAAGGAGAAGTACGAGGAGCGCTTCTTGCGCCGGCGAGTTCGTATGGCCAAGAAGGTGCGAGACTCCGACAGGGAGCAGGCCTGGGCGAATCACCTCCACAGTGCCCTCCCTGCTCGACTGATCAAGCCTCGTCGAGTCAAGTACCAGCACGGCTGGGGCAGCAAGCCCGACCACGCCGCACGTGTGGTCAGCCTCGAGAACGCGTTCACCCTCAAGCCCGAGAAGTCGAAGGACTGGTTCCCCAACGTCGGCGGCATCCGCATCGTTGGCAACTACGGCTCTTGCGATCGTACATTGGTCGCCTGGTCCGAGGAAGTCAACACCGTCGGCCCCAGCAACCACTCGGTGACGGAGTACTTCGCGTACGCATATCCGTGCACCGTCGACCACGGCTGGAAGCAGCACAGAACCGACAAGCGCACACTCGGCGGCCTGGTCCGTTCCGCCGGGGAGAAGGGTGAGCACCGAGACAGCCTCGGGAGGACCTGGTAGTGGAGATGATGACCTCTCCAGGTCAGCCTGCATACGAAGCCTGGCAGGCAGGTTGCACTTGCTCCTGGCTCCGAGGCTTCGGTGCAGGTAACAAACCTGAAGTGTGGGAGGAGCACATCATCTCACCAGACAATGAATGTCCTATCCATAAGGGGGACACAACGAAATGGCAAGTGGCAACATCACCTTCAACATGAGCGTGAAGCTTACGTGCAACTGGTGCTGCAACGTCGACCCGTTCACGTGTGTCATTCATGGCAAAGAGAACCTGGAGACCTACAAGCGCAACCTGCTAGCCGAGAGAACGAACCAGTGGATGGCACAAGCTGAGCAGGCAAACCAATGGATGGCCGACGCCATGAAGCGCGTCATGCAAGAGCGCATCGAAGTGGTCAACTACGGAGGCCGTCGCACGGGTGTCATCGGCTTCGACCCAGGCACCAAGTACACCAGCATCTCCGTCTACAACAAGCCACCAGAGCGTCGGCTCGACGACTACCTCATGGAAGAGCTCGGTCGAGAGATCGACGAGTACTACTGGCCAAGCCAAACGCCGGGCGGCAACAGTGTCAGCCGGGCAATCCTGGACGCTGAGCGCAACGTGCAGCGCAAGCTCGCCGGCAGCCCAACTGGGAGGCTCACAGGCCTTCACTACTATCCGCACAGGAGCCAGCTCGGCTACCACAACATCAATCCGCGTAGCGGGCTAGTCTCAGCAGTCGACTACACGCTGCCGCCGTACTCCAGGACGTTGCCAGGATACTCCAAGAGAGACGTAGAGGCAACCCTACATATGCGAGTGCACCAAGCAATATGCACCCGTGAGTGTTCCTGCAACAACCCGTTCGAAATCACAACCGATGATGGAGGAAACGAAATGAACCGTCGCGAGGTCATCGCCGCCGAGATGCGTCGTCTCCAGAAGGAGATGGCGGTACTCGATCGCTTCCCGGCGACCGATCCGTTCGAGAACGGCACCGTCCTGATGTTCGAGAGGGTGTTCGGCCTGAGCTGGGAGGACGTGAAGGACAGCGACACCGCCACCAAGTACATCTACGCGGCCCTGAAGGTCAACAACCTCTGGTACACCACCGGCAACAGCAACCGCAACAGCGTCTGCTACTCGTGGTCGCAGTTGGTCGAGTGGCTCGGAGATCACGTTGGCGAGATCGTCGTCATGAGCGAAAGCATGTCCCTCGAGGCCTTCGTCGAGGCCAAGAAGAACGCCAGTAAGTCGGTATCGACCGACGGAGCCTCGTTCCCCAACACCGGCGCCGAGGACGAGACCAACATGCTGAGCCACGGCGACAAGGGCGAGTAGCGGTGTTCGAGTCCAGTCCGACCAGTTGGCCTGACGCAGTGATGTGCATCGGTCTAGTCGTCGGTGTCGTCGTGTGTGTCTTCTGCATGGCCAAGTACGTCTGGGGTCCATGCACCAAGCCACACGTCGAGGAGAAGAAGGTCGACTAGGCGGTGAGCACCAAGAAGCCCTACGGCAGATGTCCAGAGTCACTCGGACTTCACAGTCCACTGGACGGCGACGGCCGATGCTCATGGTGTGAACAGAAAGTGGGAAGCGCACAGCCAGCGCCACCGCTCGAACGTTGGGTGAGTGTGCTCTGGCTGGCCTACCGCTACTACTACGACCCCGACTACGGTACACGTAACATCGACCAGTACTAATCAACAGTTCAGTTCTAGCACAGGAGTTCGTATGGGAGCACCATCCACACGTCCGAAGATCGTGGAGTACTTCGCCAAGCGACCTGGCGAACACTGCTTCTTGGGTGACATCACCAAGGACACCAAGCTGCTCACGCAGCAGGTCCAAAGCGCCATCAACAACATCCGCGCTGCTCACGCGCGTGGCGAGATCGACTTTCCGATCGAGGTCCACCAGAAGGGTCAGATCTGGATCTACCGTCCCAACTCAGACAAGGACGAGGTGGCGACCGGCAAGATGATGTTCGAAGAGGTCGGACCAACGAAGCGCAACACCATCGTCATCCAGAGCACCGACGGCAAGCTGTACGAGGCCACTGAGCTGTAGCGGCCAAACGTCACCACATTGATCAACCGCACCTTTGTCAGTACAGTTCTCCACAGGGCCAAAGCTTCGAGTGCTCCATGGCTCGCAGCGCTTGCAACAAACGCCCTGTGGGGATCTGTATTCGCAAAGCCACACATTGATGGGAGTGAATGTATTGGACTCCGACGCAAAGAAGCTCGTCATTGGTATCGCCGTACTCGCTCTCTGGGTAGGCGCCATGGTTGTCAGCTGTGACATTGCGCAGAGCAAGTGCTGGGAACGTGGAGGCACCGTCGAGAGAGTGTGGGGCACAAATGGCTGGATCTGTGACGAGTAGGAGAAGCACATGAGTCGATGGACTCACTTGGCATGCTTTGGATGCTACGCCAAGAAGTACCCCAAGCGATCGCCGGTACGTTTGAAGCCTGAAGAGGGGCAGTCGCTGCCGATGCAGAACTGTTGCTACTGCCGCGAAGAGACCGGCGAGGGCATCTACGTCAGGGACGACCCCGAGATGGTCGCCTGTAAGGGTAGAGGAGAGGTGCACGAGGAATGAAGGTCAAGTACTTCATACAAGACGCCGATGGCTCTCCCATACGTTGGGAGCACGTAGCTACCGACACAAGGATTCCGACAACTGTAAACGCCGTTGAGCTCATTCCGACGGCTCAGCCAGATGAGTACGAATTGCATATCCACCTGCGCTCGCTTGTCGCAAAGCCCACACGGGGGTGTTAGAATGATCTGTCAAATCTGCAAGGACGCAGGAGCGCTGACGCGTGAGTCTCCTCCCGACACTCCGTTGCAGGAGCTCATCGACCTGCACAAGGACTGCAAGGGCGAGACACACTGCGACTGTCAACACCGGCCAGGCATCATCACACACGACGGTCGGATCGCACAGAGGAGGTGAGCTATGCCTCATGAGACACCCAGGATGCACCAGCGTCCTCAGGACCCAGCGTTCAAGATGCTCGACGCTGTCCCTGTGACCGTACAGAAGGTCCACAGAGAGGGTTGCTACATCTGCGAGGATAGGGAGTTCGCTCGCCTGGGTATGCCACTCTGCAATCCTTGCTGCCAGTGCCGTCTGCAAGGCAAGGACGGTCACATCGCAGCTGATGATGGTCAGTGCGATGATTGTGGTCATGAGCTGTGCGAGGGTTGCTACAAGGAGCCTGCACAGGCAGAGCCAGTCTGCACATGCTCGACACCTTGCTGCGAAGCCTACGTGATGGATGGCTACCCACCAATCACATGCGGATCGCAGCACTGCCCGACACACGGGGAGGGAGCACAGCGTGCCGAGGTACAAGGGCCCTGATGATCCAGTCACCGCTGAGTTGGTGGAGGAGTGGGTTGTAGGGATACTGGAGGAGTGGCTAGACGGTCACTACACCGAGCGTCTGGCTGACGATCGCCAGAGGCAGGTCAAGCTCTGGAGCGACGGAACCTACGTCGTCAAGGATCGTACAGGCGACAACCCCGACAGGAAGTTCAAGGTCAGCGTGGTAGTACAGGAGGTCAAGTAGTGCAGTTCTTTCTGTTCCTGCGGACAGCCTTCAAGCACCCCCGTTGGGCAGCCGAGGTCTGGAGAGCTGGACAAGGAGTGCTCAGAGGCGAGCACAACTCCGAGTCGTTCGAGAATGCGTTGAAGATAGCCGCTCGACGGCACAACGTCGACTATCACAAGTTCGCGGAGTAGGAGGTCAAGTAGTGGGAGCCTATGGGCGTCACGTCGTGATAACATTCGACGATGTCGTCGCCGCCGAGGAGTTCATCGCGGCCCTCAAGGTCGAGGGCGCCATGTTCTACCAAGACGTCGGCGGCCACTTCAAGCACGTCAAGCCCGCTGAGACGCGGGTGGTCGGACTGTTCGGGAAGCCGAATCAGTTCTGCGAGTGTCCGTGGAGCGACGGTGAGAAGAAGTACGTGCGTGGCTCCAAGTATGGTCTGTTCGTCCACGACAAGTGTGCGAAGCCTGAGGGCGGTCACTTGCAGACGGCAGCAAGGAACTTGCTTGACCCTCCTGGCCTGGGAGCAAAGGAGACAGTCGAGCAAGACAACTACGTTCGCCTGAGCTCTCGCGAAGGCAAACACAACTGGCCCGTACCTAGTTCTGAGAAGGAGGCTGGATGATCCAATGCACTTGGCACGAAGTCTGCGCTGGCGGCTTCGTCCAGGGACCCAACGATGTCGACACCATACTTCGTTGTATGGTAGCAAGAGGAGCTCTCGTCACCGTTGACGGGCGATACATCACAAGTCGCACGAAGCGTTCCCGACTAACGGTGGTACGTAAGTCCTGAGCAAGGCTGGGCCTGCTAGAAGGTGACATCATTGTTGCCGATCGAAGGGTGATACGAGGGTTCGAGCCCCTCCAGGCCCGCGCACGTTACAACTTCATATAGTCGTCCCAATCAAAAGAACGGAGCAACAGCCATGGATGGCTGGTTTGTGTTGATGCTCGTCGCTCTGGGTCTCGTAGGGCTCATCAACCTTGGGAGCTTTTTGGCCTCCGAGACGGGAACCTACAAGAAGGACGGAAAGACACTCACGTACAACCCGCGACGGGCGACCCGGAAGGCAGCGTTGATCCCAGTTGCCCTGGCAGGATTCTTCCTGCTCATGTCGATGTGGGTCATCGTGGGAACCAACCAGGTCGGCATCTTCACATCATTCGCAGCACCGTACGCTGCCACGGACAATGGCTTCGAGCTCAAGAGGCCTTGGGCCAAGAAGACGGAGTTCGACGGCAGCCGACAGTTCCTCCGGTTCTGCGGCAACGGTAACAACGACGAGGATCTGGACAAGCGCCAGTACCCCGGCGTCAACACCAAGATCGACGGGAACGCCAAGGCGACGCTCTGCGGCACCATCGCCTGGCAGATGAAGGCGACGACCGACGAGGAGAAGCAGCAGGCCATCGAACTGTTCAGGCAGTACAAGACGTTCGAGAGGGTCTCGACCAACCTAGTCTACCCCGGACTCAAGGTCGCCATCGGCAAGGCTCTTGCCAACCTCAATCCCTTGATCGCAGAGAAGAACATGTCCGTCGCTGACATCAACGAGGACGTGCTCGGAGCGCTGAAGACACAGGTCTCCGGATCCCTACAGGTCCTGACGGCCGACATCGCACCGCCGGACTACGACGATGACACGGACAAGGCTATCGCTGCCGACCTCGCGCAGAAGGCCAAGACGTCACTCGCTGGAGAGAAGGAGAAGACGAACATCGCTGAGGCAAAAGCCAACGGTGCCATCGACGACTCCATCCAGGACCCGAAGGTGCTTGTCAACAAGTGCTTGGACATCGCCAAGGAGCTCGGGTACAACCCCGGCCTCTGCATGATGTCGTCAGGGGCAGGGATCATCTTGCCGGGTGACGCGGTGGCAAAGAAGCAGTAGTAAGTGGTCGAGCCAGCTGGTGTGTACGTGGGAGGTTCGATTCCTCCCTGGCTCGCTTAGACCTGTATGATGGTCTCGTCGTTAGGTAAGGACCGAAGGCATTGAACTACGAACGACACTGGGTTCGAAAGAACAGGATGCCTCCGATCACCATCACACAGGTAAGAAAATTCATCGAGTTGACGTCTTGTGGTTCACGTTGGATTCCTATATAATAGAGGGAGAGACAAAAACCGTAGGAGGTGCTAATTGACCACCACGTTCAGTTCCGTTCATGATGAGGTAAACTGGCTCATCGAGCAGCGACTGGTCCACAGTGTTCACACCTCGACCCGTATGTCCTTCCGTGGCTGTCGTAGACGGTGGGACTGGTCGACGCGGCAGATGTATTATCCCCTCGTGACACCGAGACCGTTGGAGTTCGGCTCCGCCTTCCACAAGGCAATGGAGAAGTACTACGACCCGCTGACATGGCATGACAAAGAGACGGCCGCAGCACTTGCTCAAGCTGCCTTCGTCCAAGAGTGCAAGGAGCAGTACAGCAAGTATCTGAAGTTGAACAGAGGCAACATCGATCCTGCGATGAAGAAGGACTACGACGAGCGCATTGTCCTAGGCCTCGGCATGCTCCGGTACTACACGCGGTGGGTGTCGCCCGAGCACGACTTCAACTTCACGCCAGTCAAGGTCGAGATCGAGTTCGAAGTACCGATCACCGACCCCGACGACAACTACATGTGGTGCAAGTGCCAGCAATGCGTCACAAGGTCGAACGCGTACTGGCTGAAACAGTACCACTCCGAGGGCAAGCTTCTGCACATCAGGAACGTAGACGCTCTAGCCCACGATACCAAGTTCGAAGATGGTATCTTCTACACGAGCGTGAGTGGTAAGCTCGTTGACATCGACGACCCGATAGACATCGCGACTTGGTCAGGTCTGCCCATCACATACGGTGGGCGCATCGACATGCTGGCCAAGGATGACCTCGGGCGCTACTGGGTGTTCGACTGGAAGACGGCGGCGAGGCTGGCAGGCAAGGACGCTGGCACAGACGACGACTTCATGTACCTCGACGACCAGATAACTTCATACTGTTGGGCACTCTGGCGATTGGGCATTCCGATCGCTGGCTTTGTCTACGCAGAAGTGAAGAAGGCCGTGCCAGAGGAACCCGAGCCCAACAAGACCCAGAGGCTTGGTAGGTGGTACTCTGTCAACAAGCAGCTCGCCACGACGGCGGTCATCTATGAGCGAACGGTTGAGGAGAACGATCCTCAGGCATACGCTGCTGGTTTGTACAACGACTTCATCGGATACCTCAAGTCGGAGGACGGACCGAAGTTCCACGTGCGCCATCAGATCCAGCGGTCGGAGGCTGAGCTTCGTAACGCCGGCGTCAACATCTGGCATGAAGCGTGTGAGATGACGAGCCCCACCCTTCGGATCTACCCGTCGCCAGGACGGTTTGCTTGTGGCAACTGTGCTTACAAAGAGCCCTGCCTCATGCGCAACAAGGACGAAGACTACGAGTACACTCTTAAAACCATGTTCGAGAAACGTGTGAAGCACTACTGGGAAGACAGAGCGCCAAGCACAGATAGCAGAGGAGGCCAATAATGGCCGGCGCGCAGGGTAAGGTAGTCAAGGATCCGTTCGAGGTCGACTACGAACGGACATTCAGGAACTCTAAGCGCGACACCGACAAGTACGTCGTTACAGCCGAGGACTTTCTTACGTACCTGGGCGATCTCCGACACGAGATGCGACGGTGTCTTGACGCGTCCGAGAAGGCTCGCGACACCTACCGTATGATCAAGGCGGCGTTTCGTGCCGAGAGGCAGTTGACGACCACCGAGATCGACGAGATGATGAAGCGCAACCCCAAGGCCGTCTCTGCCGCGAGCGACAACATCATGTACGACCGCTGGGCAGCGAAGTACGCAGAGATCATCCAAGCCGAGATCGCGTACGCCAACTTCATGGGATGGGAAATTCCAAGGTGACACAGATCCTTACACCAACATCGTTCGCCGGCCTCACCATCGAGAAGCCGTCGGTAACTGTTCCCACCCTCACCATGTTGGTCTACGGTCGGTCGGGCATCGGCAAGACTACCCTAGCCGGCTCGGCAGATACGGTTCCGGAGATGAGAAAGGTCCTCTACCTCGACGTTGAAGCTGGAACGCTCTCGCTGCGCAAGACCAACTACGAGGTCGACGTGATGCGCATCACCGACTATCGGCAGTTCGCCGAGGTGTATGCGGCTTTGTATGCCGGCAATCACGGCTACCAGACGGTCGTGCTCGACTCGCTGACGGAGATTCAGGATCTCTGCATGCGCGAGATCATGCGGGAGATGAAAGAGGACCCCGAGAACAGCGAACGTGATTCAGACGTTCCGGGCATGTACGAGTGGAACAAGAATGAGAAGCGCATCAAGCGACTCATCCGGCTCTTCCGCGACTTGCCCCTCAACGTGATCTTCACCTCACTCGTCAGAGAGGACAAGGACACCAAGACGGGTGTGGTCATGAAGCTGCCCGACCTTCCGGGCAAGCTTGCCAGTCGTGTTGCAGCACTGTTCGACATCGTGCTCTACTTCACGGCGGTGGGCGAGGAGGGAACGCAGAAGCGGATAGTTGCATCGCAGTCAGGTACCAACACGGTAGCCAAGAACCGCGGCTCGGATCGTCTGCCTCCGATTCTGGAGATCCCCGACACCCGAGTGGCATCTGCGATGTCGATCATCTATCCGATGATCGTCGGCGAAGTAGGTCAAGACGCCGGCGTTCAGGAAAGTGACTCCGTTGGAGTCGAAACCGTTGCGGCCGTAGCCGCCAGTTAACAGTTGGGAGTTCAGTTCATGAGTGACGCGGGCATCCGTGTAAACATGTCCAGCAAGGAAGGCAAGAGTGCCTCACTCGAGCCTCTTCCTTCCGGTCGCTACCTGATGGCGATCACGGACATCGACCTCGACGAGTGTGGTCCCACCAGCAAGAACGAGGGCGAGCCGATGTTCAAGATCGAGCTCACCGTCCAGGAGGGCGACTACGAGAACCGCAAGGCGTGGACGAACGTCATGCTGTTCAAGGGCGCACTGTATTCCATCTCTCAGATGCTGAAGGCTCAGGGCATCGCGATCACGGAAGTCGGCGAGTCGGCCGAGTTCCAGGTCCCGGGCTACGAGCCCAACATCATCCCCGGCCCTGAGTGGTGGATGAGCAAGCAGTTCTGCGTCCGCGTCAAGCTCGTCGGCAAGCGCAAGGTCAAGCAGCCTGACGGTTCGTACAAGGAGTACGACGAGCGCGCCGAGGTCAAGGGCTTCATGGCTCCGTCCGACTTCAAGCCGGGTGAGGGACCGAAGAAGGCTTCGACCAACAGCGCTGTCGGTTCCGTCAGCGGCGGCATGCCTTCCATCCTGCCCTAGGGCACGAGGGCCTAGGACTAGGTAAGAGTCCGAATGGGGAGAGTCCACTGAACTAGCCTCGGACCGCCCGCTGTAAGACTCAACTGGATACGTGACCGACCGCGTTGTGTGCTAGGGGTAGGACTGCGCGGTCGGTCACATTATTCGCTACGCGAGGCCCAGAGGGCTGGAAAGGTGTACTTTGGAAACACGCCAGCTTCGCGCAGCTTTCTTCAGGACGGTATTCGGACCGGTGAAGGGTGGGTACGTCTGTGTGGCGACGATTCCACCTGGTACTCGAAAGATGCGTGAGCGATACTTCGCTTGGCCTGACGAGGTAGAGGATATGCTCGAATACGTAGAGGACGTGGAAGACAGCAACAATGTCTACTACTGTCCTCAACTAGTCGAGGACCTAGACTTCAGACGTGCCTCAGACGGTAAGGGTCCACGTGTCAAGGAGAACGTCAAGATTTGCACAGTAGCTTGGGCCGACCTCGACGCTTGTCACCCCAACAAGCTTCTGGTCAAGCCTTGCTACGTCACTGAAAGCTCACCGGCAAGATATCAGGCCCTGTGGTTGTTTGACGAGCCGCAGGAGCCCGAGATCGCTGAGGCAATTTCGATGCGCATCTCGTACCACCACATTCCTGATGGCGCCGACAAGTCAGGATGGGACCTGACACAGCTCTTGAGGTTCCCATACACCAAGAACTTCAAGTACTCAGACACACCAGAAGTAAACGTACTAGCTCAGAACCGAAAGCGCTACAGGCTGGATGACTTCAAGCCCTACCCACTAGCCTCGAAGCGTACCGGTGGTGGCATCCCGATGCCTGAGGGCGTTGAGTTCCCTTCGATAGAGGACCCAGTCGACTTCATGCAGGCACGTCGTAAGTACCTCAACAGTGACGTGTTTCGGCTGTTCGCCGACCAACCCGAAGTAGAATCGTGGAGTGAGTCGCTCTGGAAGCTGATGATGCTTCTGTTCGAGGGCGGCCTCTCCCGCGAGGAAGTGTTTATACTTGCCAAGCAAGCGGCGTGTAACAAGTACGGACGAGACGGAAGACCAGACAAGCACCTCTGGGACGACGTGTGCCGAGCGTACATCAAGCACATGGAAGACATCAAAGCTGTCGTCGTCCCCGAGCTAGAACAAGTTGACCTCATCACAGAAGCTGAGATGACTCGGGTACGGCAGCACCACACGTTCGTAGAGAGGTACGTCCAATGGGCTACCGACCTAGGCGACGCCGCACCCCAGTATCACCAGGCTGGGGCATTTGTGATCCTGTCAGCACTGCTGTCTGGAACAGTCTCGCTACCTACCTCATTCGGGAACCTAGTCCCGAACATGTGGTTCATGCTGCTAGCGGATACGACCCTGACGAGGAAGTCGACGTCGATGGACATAGCGACGGACTTACTGATCGAGGTGGATCCTGACGCAATCATGGCCACAGACGGCTCCGTGGAAGGTCTCATGCAAGGCCTGTCAACCCGACCAAAGAGGCCTTCGATCTTCCTCCGAGACGAGTTCACCGGTCTACTAGAGGCGATGACCAAGAAGGACTACCTCGCAGGTCTCGCTGAGACGTTGACCAAGCTGTACGACGGCAAGTTCCAAAAGCGAATGCTGCGGAAGGACATCGTCGAGATACGCGATCCCATCCTGATAGTGTTCGCAGGAGGCATCAGGGCAAGAACACAACAGCTCCTTACGTTCGACTACATCTCATCGGGCTTCATACCTCGCTTCATCTTCCTAACGGCTGAGTCAGACGTGTCACGAGTCAAGCCGTTGGGTCCACCGATCACACGTGACATGGCGGCGAGGGAAGCTCTTCTCGAAGAGGTAAGGGACTTACACAGATACTACAACCAACAGCTCAACGTCAAGATCGACGAGACAGGCATTGGCCTGGGCGTCCCACGGAGGTGGCGAGGGTCACTAACAAAGGATGCCTGGGCTAGGTATGGTCTGTTTGAGAAGGCACTACTTGACGCCGGAGTGAAATCCGATCGTCCCGACCTAATGACACCTGTGTATGCTCGCCTAGGGATGTCTGCGCTCAAGGCTGCCTTGCTGCTTGCAGCATCTGATCAGCGGAGCGACGAAGTCGTCGTGGAGGAGATACATATCCTCCACGCTATCGCCTTCGCAACCAAGTGGCGTGAGTACGCAATAGACATCATCAACGGCGTCGGCATGACGCAGGGCGAACGTGAGTTGGATCGTATCTACGGTGCGATCCAAAAGCAGCCAGGTATCAGCCGTTCGCAGTTGATGCAAGGTTACCACCTCACGGCAAGGAATGCCGATGCTGTATTCCAGACATTGGAGCAGCGCGGCTTGATCACCTCAACGAAGTTCGGCAAGGGTACAACCTATCGTCCAGTTGCGGCGGATGCAGAATGACAATGCCATTACCTTGGAGCGATGTCAACTCCGACCCACTACAGGACATAAAGGACTTCCTCGCCGCTGAGCGAGCGAAGCCGTACTACTACAGTCCAGTCTATGGAAGGACAAGGATGAGCAAGGGTGTCGCCATCGTCTCAGGTGGCCTCGACAGCACGACAATGATCTACCACCTACTCGCGGGAGGTCACGAGCTCCGACTTCTGTCCTTCGACTACGGCCAGCGGCACGGTCGTAAGGAACTGAAGGCGGCAATGAACATTGCCAACCAGCTCGGTCTGCAATGGGACCTCGTGAACCTACGGGGCATGACCCACCTCATCGACAACAGTGCACTCACGTCGGCCAAGTCGACACCTGGTAACCCTGCACACAAGTACGATGGTCGCGGCAATGAGATCGGCGTGCACAAGGACATCGAGGTGCCCGACGGTCACTATGCCGAGGAGAACATGAAGGCCACCGTCGTGCCCAACCGCAACATGATCATGCTCTCCATCGCAGCCGGCGTCGCGGTCAACGAGAAGCTGAACTTCATCGCGACTGGCGTTCACTCCGGCGACCACTTCGTCTATCCGGACTGCCGCCCCAACTTCATCGAGTACGCGGCACGAACCATCTTCATCGGCAACGAAGGCTTCCACAACTTCGACACTGGCCTGTCGATGCACGGACCGATCCTGGCACCCTTCATCGAGAGGTCCAAGGCCGACATCGCCTACCTCGCCATGGAGCTGAACGTTCCAATCCACCTGACGTGGTCGTGCTACAAGGGTGGCGAGAAGCACTGTGGCAAGTGTGGTACCTGCGTCGAGCGCCTCGAGGCCATCGACGAGGCCATTCGTCGGCACATCGCGGAGGGAAGCAGCCACTACTACGAGGACATGACGGAGTACGAGGACACCGAGTACTGGCGCCAGGCAGTCAGGGAGGCAAAGCAGAATGGCTAAGGCAACCTACGGCTTCAAGGCCAGCGAGTGGAACGAGATCGAGGCTACCAAGGACGCCATCCGGCGAGCCACTGAGGACGGTATCCTCACGGACTACAAGGGCAGCTACGAGACCGAGAAGGTGCAGACCGACGACCAGCGTCATGAGGACGAGTTCTGCATCGTCATTCGCACACCCAACGAGGCCTAGATGACTTGGATAAATGCACTCCAGATCGCACTCCTGTTGATGTGGTTCGCACTGCTAGCGAACCTCGTGGCGAACAACGTCATCTCCCACTTCTGGAGGGAGTCATCGAAGTACTACAACGAGCTCGACCACAACGGTGAGGATCCTCGTAGCGTGTCTGTCTCCAACACTGGCCACGCCATCGCACACAGCGGCGGCAAGGCCAACACCGGAGTCGTCTACGATGACAAGCCGAAGCCTTGGACCACCGGGAACGCGGTGTAGCATGAAGCGAGCCTACATCATGCTGCGTCCCGACGTACTCGCACAACTGCTTGACCTGCCTGAAGGCGTCAACGTTCACAGCGTGAATGCTAACTGGCTAATGGACGGCATCGAGGTCATGCTAGAAGGCGATGGCCTTCCGGCAGGCGCAGAGTACGTACGTGGCACCGTCCCAATGAACATTGGCGTCTCAATGGTTGTGACCGATGAGGGAAGGATCCAGGTGGAGTGGCAATGAGCTTCATTGAGGTTCGACACAACATGGAAGTAGCCCACCGGCTGTACGAGCTGCCTGGCAAGTGCGAGAACATCCACGGTCACTCCATGTGGGTGGACCTCAGGCTGCACGGACCAATCAACCAGAAAGGCATCCTCGGTGGCTTATCGTTCGGCGACGTCAAGAAGGCCTTCCGTGGCTTCCTCGACGATGCCTTCGACCACCACCTTCTTCTGAACGTGAACGATCCGTGGGCTACTGGTCTCTGGAACTCTCGCACCGAGGGAACAGCTCGAAACATCAACGAGTTCCTGGGGCAGCTGCCAGGACTCATGACCTTCCCTGGTGACCCGACGACGGAGAACCTCGCCAAGTGGATCGCCAAGTGGGCTGTCGACGAGTTCAAGCTGCCAGCCGACGTCACCGTACATGAGACGTCGGTCAACTCCGCAGGCTTCTCGGCAAGGTAGGCCTGTGGACAACCTCAAGCTCGACATCTCCCCCTTCCGCGTAGGCAAGTACGTCGGCCTGACCGAGATAGGTCGTATCGGCCTCATCGTGGGCATGCGCCTCGACGAGGAGGGGGAGATCAAGAGGGTATACCGCCCGCAATGCAAGCTGACGATGTACGGCGTCAGGTCAACCTTTGACCTCACACTTCAACTTCTGCCACCTGGCACAGAGGAAGAACTATCCTTCTCGATCCCCGACCTGATGGGTCGTACACCCATTCTGATCGAGGAGACGCCCTTCCACGTCTCAACTGTGCGAATGCAAGGGGAAGAAGTATCCGTCCAACTACTCCGAGCATACTGGAAGGACAGCGATGCTGTTGAAGGTAAATGAAATCTTCGGACCAACGATACAGGGAGAAGGCTCTGCGGCCGGACGTCACTGTGTCTTCGTTCGACTTGCACTTTGTAACTTGGAGTGCAAATGGTGTGACACTGCATACACGTGGTCCTTCACACCTCAGAAGTCAGCCAAGCACCAACTCGGAATCATCTATGACCGCGACAAGAACCTCTTCGAGATGAACGCCCAGCAGGTGATCGACCAGCTGCTCACCAAGTGGGACATCTACGACATGCCGACGATTGTTGTCGTCAGTGGTGGAGAGCCCATGATGCAGCAGGAAGCACTCATGCCACTGCTGTATGAGCTCAGCGCCGCCGGCAACGAGATCCACATCGAGACAGCTGGAACCATCGCTCCCCAGGTGGACATCAGCTTTGAAGCTGTTGCGGGCGGCGTTGTACGCAGAGGCTTCGACGACGTCGTGACACAATTCAACGTGTCGCCGAAGCTTGCGAACAGTGGAAACGTCCTCAGCAAGCGATACAAGCCAGAGGTCATCCAGCAGTTTGCACATCGCGAGTCAGCTCGATTCAAGTTCGTCGTGACCTGTGCAGACGATCTGTACGAGGTCGATGAGATGGTGATACGTCACGGCATTCCCGCAGGCCGTGTCATGGTCATGCCCGAGGGTACCACTGTCGATGCCAACCTCAACACCGCCAGGTCGGTAGAGGAAGCAGTGATCTCCCGCGGGTACGGCCTCACGCTTAGGTCGCACATCCTGCTATGGCCACAAATCGAACGGGGGAAGTAGCGTGCGAGCAGCTGCAGGAATACTGTTCGTCGGCTTCCCGCGTCTCGCCCTTATGGTTAGGACCAGCTACAAGCAGCACTGGGATATCCCCGGAGGCATCGTAGAGCCAGGCGAGACGCCCACCGAGGCCGCCGAGCGCGAAGTGAAGGAGGAGCTCGGTGTGGTCGTCAAGGCAGGACGTCTCCTGGTGTGCGAGAATGTCCTCCTTACGGGCAAGGAGCTTCTGACTGCCTACATCTTCGAAGGGGACAGACTCGATGTCGATGCATACACAATCGACGGCGAAGAAGTTCTCGAGGCCTCGTGGTGTTCGCCCGTGAAACGTAGGGCGTACACGCAGACTGCTCCCATCTTCCGCAACCGCCTTGAGCTCGCCTTCACGGCTCTCGCGACCGAGACGACTGTGTACCACGAGCACAGGGCATAGACGAACATCAATGCGCAACCCTACAACTACAAATCCCCACAGGGCGAAGGAGTGTGACCGTGACACCTGATGAACCAGGCGTGGAAGTCCTGGACGCGAAGGTCGTAGCAGCAGCCAAGCTGTTGCTGGAGAAGGCTTGTGGCCTGATGCCCGATGAGCACGGCACTGACACACCAACGAGATTCGTGGCGATGCTGATGGAGTTGACGACTGCAAGGTCATTCAACTTCAAGGTGTTCGACGCCAAGGGCAAGGACGAGATGGTGATCATTCGCAACATCCCGTTCGTCAGCGTCTGCAATCATCACGTCGTTCCCTTCATCGGGAAGGCCGACATCGGGTACATCCCCGGTGACTACATGGCAGGCCTCAGCAAGTTCGCACGAGTCGTTCACTTCTTCGCCAGGTCGTTGCAGGTGCAAGAACGCCTGACGGAGCAGATCGCCGACTTCCTGGAGGAGAAGCTGAAGCCTCGCGGCCTTGCCGTCGTCCTGGAAGCAGAGCACATGTGCATGACTATCCGTGGAGTCCAGACGCCTGGCACGACAACGTACACAGCCGTCATGCGAGGCTTCTTCAACGATCACGACCGCACGGCCAAGGCCGAATTCCTCGATAGGATCAACGGAAGCAAGTGAAGTACCTCTGCGCCTTCATGTTGGTGTTCGGGGGCCTGTACGCCTTACAATGGGCGACCATTTGGTTTGCAGGCCCTCGACCACCACGTCCCCCAAAGGAAAGCCGATGAACCTGAACGAACTAATAGACCAGTGTCAGTTGGACTCTGACCGCTGGTTCCCAAACATCTCCAAGGATCTACCCTTCACGGTTCTAGCACTCGTTGGCGAGACAGGCGAGATGGCCAACCTCGTCAAGAAGGTCGTTCGCGGAAGCCTCAGTTTGGAGAACGTCAAGGACGACCTTGGAGAAGAGGCCGTCGACGTTCTCATCTACCTCTGCATGGTCTTCGCCGCGCTCGACATCGATCCCATCCAAGTGTACAGAGAGAAGAGGGCAAAGAATGAGCTCCGATTCGGCCGAGGGCCGCTCACAGACCTCCTCAACCTCCAACCAGGAACCGACAAGTCCTGACTTCAAGTTGGAGCAGGCTCCGGTAGACGCCGAGCTCATCAAGCGGATGCAGGTTCTGTCTGAGGAGTTCGACGTTCTGTGTCAGAAGCGACACGACATGGGCGAGCGGAAGTACGGCCCTGGAACATGGCTCGGCGTCGACACCCTCGAGATGATCATCGAGGAACTGATCGACATCGCCAACTACGTGCGCTTCAGCTTCGTCAAGCTCAGGATGATACAGGAAACCCTCGGCACGGACCGCTCAACGGCAACGCCCCAACTTGGCAACGAGATGATGGGGAAGGACGCGTTCACTTCGGCGGTAAGGAGTTCCGAATGAAAGTGGGGTTAATTCCTCCACGAGGGCTGGAGAACCTGGTCCTCCGTTCCAAGTTCCACCTCGCGCTGGCCATCGACGAACTGATGGGACGGCGCATGTACGCTGGCATGTACAAGCGTGCAGCGGAGCTTGGCGACTACGTTGTGCTCGACAACGGTCTGGCGGAGGGAATGCCGTGCACGCCTTCCCTCCTCTACAGCCACGCCAAGAAGCTCGAGGTGTCTGAAGTCGTCGTTCCCGACGTGATGAAGGACGCTGAAGGAACCATCACACAGGTGAAGCTGTTCTTCAACGAGGATCGCAAGCCCCTTCCCATTAAGCACATGGCCGTCGCGCAGGGTAAGACGCTGCCCGAGTTCCGTCGCTGCGTGGAGGAGTTCGCGAAGGTCGAGCACGTAACCGTTGTCGGCGTTCCGCGGCACATGCTTGGGACGCTGGGGACGCAAGCATGCCGTATCGAGTTCTCGAACTGGATTGAGAACCAATACCCTGGACGCTTCGAGCAGCACTTCCTCGGAACCAATCCCATATGGATAGGAGAGGTCAAAGCCGCATCGAAGTACACGGTGGCACGTTCGGTCGATACGTCGATGCCCTTCAGCTACGCCATAGCAGGAGAGGACCTCGCCGAGACCACGGCTGAGATCATCCGTCCGAGGGCTTACTTCGAGACCGACTGGACCTTCAGGGTCGACATCAACCTCGTCCGTAGAAACATCGCTACTCTGTTGGGGTGGGCAGGTGCAACAGGTACCAGATCCTACGAGCGAGCGGAGGCATCCGCTCGCCCTGTGCGAAGAATGTCCGCTGTTTAGCGAGAACGTTTCCTTCGTCCCTTCAGAGGTGACCGAGGATCCGCGTCTCGTCATTGTCGGCGAAGCACCTGGTGGATACGAGGCGAAGAGGGGCCGGCCGTTCGTCGGCCCCTCCGGGCAGCTGCTAGAACAAGTCCTAGAGCACCACGGGTATCATCGAAACGAGGTGACGCTAACCAATGTTTGCCTCTGTCGTCCTAAGGATAACGCAACACCTTCTAGGTCAGCTATTGCTGCGTGCAGGCCAAGGCTCCTTGACGAGCTACGACGTAGTGGTGCAGCTGATGTGGTTGCGCTTGGTGGTACAGCTGCTAGTGCTCTCATCGACGATCAGCGATCTATCACGAAGCTGCGTGTCGGTCCAGCTAAGCTCCCCACCGCAGGACTTGCAGGTTCGTCTGTACGCAGAGTCGTACCAACATGGCATCCTGCTTACTGCCTACGAAAGGCAGATGCGTTCCCAGCACTCGTATCGGATATAGGCAAACTGAAGGACAGGGAGGGAAATGCTTGGAGTGCACCTCGGTGGCGAGCATATGACGATGTTGCTAGCGCGACCGCAGTACTTGCAGAACTTGAAGCAGTTGCAACACATATCGTCGTCGATATTGAGGTCGGCATCGAAAAGGACACGGCTTTCGACCATCCTAACAACTACGAGCTCCTCGCAGTGGGATTGGGTTACGCAAGAGGGAAGGCTGTGGTGCTGGGGGAGAATGCACTTAGAGACCGGTCTGTTCTGGATGGACTCAAGCGACTCCTGGGCAAGGTTCATATCATTGCTCACAACGGCAAGTTTGACCTGGGCGGACTTTACCCACATATCGGTGGACAGACACTCTGGTTCGATACTATGCTCGCGTCCTACTGCCTTGACGAACGTCCGGGAAACCATGGTCTTAAGGTACTCGCCGTTGAACGGTTGGGTGCCCCTCAGTACGACTTGGAGATCCAACAGTTCGTTCCTCGAGGAGGAAACTACGCTAACATTCCCCGCCCGATTCTGTACAAGTACAATGCCTATGACGTCGCGTGCACTTGGGAGCTGTACGAACTGTTTGCGGAACGCCTCGAACAAGAAGATCTTCGTCGGGTGCACGACTTCATGGTCGCAGCGTCGAACCAGTTGATGTACCTCGAGCTCAACGGCATCGCCATCGACAAGCAGTACATGCGCGAACTGGCTGTCGAGTTCCTAAACCGAATAGACATAATCGAGGAGAGCCTCAATCAGATCGTGACAGATCTGTTCCATCTCCAGCATCCAGAGGTGGTGGAGTCTGAGGAGCTTCAGCGGATCACGATCAATCCAAGGTCGCCGAAGCAGATCAAGGAGGTCCTCAGTGACCAAGGGATCCAAGTCGACTCGACCAACCAAGACACGATCGAGAAGCTACTGGAGATCCTGCAAGTGCAACGGGGAATGTCTCCAGAAACTCCGATTATCCAATTCCTCTATACGCTCCTTCACCACCGACGACAACAGAAGCTCTATTCTACATACGTCAAAGGTATTGCCCAACGGATGTACCGTGGACGTGTTTATACAACTTATCTACTCCACGGAACAACATCCGGGCGCCTTGCATCTCGCAATCCGAACCTGCAAAACATTGTTCGTGATAACTCGATCCGACGGCAGTTTGCTGTATCAAAGCCAGAGAACGTCTTTATCCAAGCCGACTTCAAACAGGCTGAGGGCCGAGTTATTACGACTCTCGCCCGAGACGAATACCTGAGGTCGATCTTCAGCGACCCGAGCGTCGACATGTTCGACGAGCTGACTGACCAGCTGTACGGACCCATCGGCAGCCGTAGCAAAGAGGAGCGTAAGGAACAACGAATCCGAACGAAGGCCTTCTTCTATGGACTCAGCTATGGACGAGAAGCATACAGCATCGCTCTTGAATACAAGATGTCTGTCTCGGAAGCCGAACGCCGACTGCACGATTTCATGTCCCTTATACCTGCTACAGCAGCTTGGCAACAGGAAGTGCGCCAGCGGGTCCTATCAGGACATGACCTCATCACACCCTTCGGCCGACGACGACGCTTCTGGCTAATCACGGATCAGAACCAAAAGGATGTGCTGAATGAGGCTCTGTCATTCCTGCCGCAGTCTACCGCGAGTGATATTTGTCTCACGGCTTTTACTCGCCTGCGACCAATGCTGCGTGGTCTGGGTTTCATTAGACTCACGATTCATGACGCCCTTGTGGCTGAGTGTGCCCGAGAGCATCGAGAAGAAGTTACAAGGCTACTCGTGGGCGAAATGGTCAAGGCGGGGGCAGAATATACGGACTATGTTCCCTTCAACGTCGACGTGAGCTTTGGCCAGAGTTGGGGTGAACTGTGACCTCCGAGGGAGATGAACCCAAGCTGCAAGACGTCTCCAAGGTTGAGACGCGCGTACAGCACTTCGACGCTGACGGTGAACTGACCTCAGAGGTTGTAACGGTTATCGTTCACAAGACCAAGCCGTTCACGAACGAGCACACAGGAATGTACCTATGAAGGGTTTCATACTAGGTCTCTGCTGCGGAGGTGCCTTCACAGTGGTAGGAGTGTACCTCGTGGTCGTCGGGCTCTTCAAGGACGTGTACCGATGACGAAGCTTGACGACGCCGTCCAGAAGATCATCGACGGCGAAACAGATGACCCGTGGACTAACCTCTGTGTTGAGACAGTCAGACTGGGTGCCGCGCTCGCACGTTGGGAGAATGCGAAGAAGCGATACGTAGTAGCCCAGAAGGTGAACCGTGATGGTCAGTGACCACATATTCCACTGGACGCCACACGTAGAAGTCAGACGTGCGGCAATGACGCGGAAGCAACAAGAAGCTATCGAGTCTATCCTTCGAGGCGAAACCATCGAGGAGTGGTTGAGTCATATGAGTCCCAAGGACCTTGAGCAGTGGGAGCGAATCTTCAGGCGCGGCGCGCAGGTTGCACCGGTTGACATCGCCAAGACCCTAACAGCGATGGCACGTGAGTGCAAGAAGATTCGCGACGAGGAGAACGCGAAGGACGCCGCCGATGGCTGAACCGTTTGTCTTCACCACTTGGCGCGAGGAGAAGTCGTGCCAAACAGTCGTGAAGCTAAGCCGTGGCGCTGAGAGCGTCCAGTGTGTCGTGACCGACGAAGTGCTTGTATCCACTGACCAAGGCTTCGTCATGGGCATGCTACTCGAGATGCTGGCAGACCTATGGTACACAAGGTACGGACGACGCCTAGTCGTCGAGGCGCCCAACAGCGCTGGGTACCCATGGCGCATCACCATGCAAGACGAGGAGGAAGACGTCCTCGAGGGGGAAGTGATCGAAGAGAGGAGTGCGATCGATGCCCCGCGGAAAGCCATCGAAGGACGGAGACACTAACGTTGCCAAGAATGGTTACCACTATACCAAAGTCGACGGCCACTTTCGCCTGACACATCACATCATCGCGGAGCAGGCACTCGGACGGTCCATCGAACCTGATGAGACAGTCAGCTTCGCAGACAACGATCGCACCAATCTCGACCCAACCAACATCGTTGTCTCCAGAAGGAAGACGTCGCTCAACGGTAAGATTGCAGCACTCACCGCCAGGATCCTAGAACTCACGGCGGAGCGTGACCGTTTAGTAGCAATCAGAGAAAAGCAAGGTAAAGCTAAGACAGCGTAAGAGACAAGAACAGACGAAGAGAGACAAGCAATTCCATACTCTCACGTAGCTTTCGTAAGGGCTAGGATCTTGCTTGTCTCTCTCAGTCTAAACACTCGCTACATTGATCAGCTGGTACTTGCGATACCAAAGCCCCACAGGGCGAAAGGCTTCTGCACGAACCAAGGGAGAGACAATTGTTCGTTATGGTTGCAGGACGGCAACAAGGTAAATCCGTCACTGCTGTGCGCTGGCTACTGGAGCAACCGAGTGAGAGGGTGCTACTCACCTCAACCATGGGACGCCAGGAGCATCTAGTCCGTATCGCTGGACGGCTTCTGCCAGTACGGGAGATGTCACACCAAGCCTTTGTGGACTTCAAAGACTACATCGCAAAGCGCATCCTAGCTGTAGGAGTTATGCGTGGCTATGACTTCGACCTCCTGCGCGGCATAGCAGCGGAAGTCGGAATCGACGATGCAGAAGAGGTCCTTCAGACGCTGCTCCAACGCCGTGTGGGGTTTGCAGCGTTCAACGCAACACTGGTCCCTGTCGTTGTCGGAGCAAGCTTTGGCAAGGGCTATGTCGACGCAGAGCAAGTAGCTGTCGAGGCACCCAGAGCTATCCGAGGGAGGCCTATCCGTGACAACCCCCAAGCCTAACCTGCCGATGATACTTGCACTCGACCCAGGTGGGACAACTGGCGTGTGCCTCTACAACCCGGTACGTGACACCACTGAGATCGAGCACTTCGGTCCACACGAGCACCACCGCGAGCTTTGGGACATGCTTGCTGAAACACTTGGCGAGTCCTTCACAGCGGGAGTGCGACTGCACATTGTGTGCGAGTCGTTCGAGTTTCGCCAGACCGAACGGCACCGTGACTTCATCAACTACATACCACGTGAGTACATCGGCATCGCCAAGCTGTTCTGGCAGATACACAGATCGCCTTCGGGTGTAATGTACTACGAGCAAAGGGCGTCACAGGCCAAAGGTTTCTTCAGCGATGATAAGGTGAAGCAACTCACCCTGTGGGTCCCTGGGCGTAAGCACGCAATGGACGCCACTCGCCACTATCTATATCACAGGGTCTTCACCCTCAACGACAAGTCGCTGCTATACAAGTTGCGCTAAGCAGTAGTGAGCCCCCGCTCGAGGAGCCCGTGCGGAGTGGCAGACACGGGGAGCGGGGGCTCGGCTTGTGAAAAGGTTACGCTGTCGATAGCTTGGTGTCACCGAAGACAAGCAGTCCAGCTAGCACGAGACCCCAACCGAGGTTCCAGAAGCTGACTCTCGCCGGTGACCAGAAGGCGCTGATGATGATCAGGATGACTCCTACGACCACGAGGATGAATCCAAGTGCCATGTCTACTCCTTTCCCGACTGCCTCGCTGCCGCAACGATCGCAGTGTCTGAAGCAGTTGTGACGGCGTCGCCAGCCGAGATGATTCGAGGCTTCGCCGGGTCTTCTAGGAATGTCACCACCTTAGCGTTCGGCGTGACGGCAGGCTTCGTCCAAAGGGCTTGCAGGACTGCCAGCACAGCACCCACGAGGCCTATGACCGAATCGGGGATGTCAGGGCTGACAGCGATTCCAAACGCCGCTAGGACGAAGACGACAGCGACGATCAGACCACGCCAGAGCGCAGGATCAAGGTGGACTAATCGCCACCAGAAGCCATTCCCGTTCATGAAGCCACCGCTTCACCCGTTGTGGTGCTGCCCGTGCTTCCCGAGCCTGTGACGGAGACGGACAGGTTGGGGATGGCGTGCGTGTGGGCAACGAGGCCTCCGTTACCGCCGCCAGAAGGTCCGAAGTTCTCGGCGACCATCTTCTGTACGGCAGCCCAAGCATCCGGACCGTAGTAGGTCGGCTCGCCACCAGTCACCAGGCTGGAAAGGGCAGCCTGAGTCTCGCCGCCGAAGTCGCTGTCAGCGCCGAACTTCGGAAGGCAACTTGGGTTAAGCTGAAGCAGCTGGAGCTGCATCGCCTTCACCTTGTCACCCTTGTCGCCAAGCTTGCAGAACATATCGTCTCCTCCTCCGGCCAGGTATTGCTCTACGGTTTCACCCCGCAGGATGGATAGAATCGCATCCGACGCGACTCTGCTTGTGACCCACTTCCGTCGAATCGACAAGTGCGTGTGCCACTTGTGGTCTGACGTCGTCTCAGAGATCTGTCCCGAGACGAAGTCGTAGCGCTTCGCTGGGTTGCTATCGTTGAACCACCCGTTGAAGGCGTTGATGTACTGCGCTCGCGGATCGCTGGCACGGTTGTACCAGACGCCCCACAACCTGTCGCAGCAGAGCTTCATGTCCGTTGGTGACATGGACATGTCAATAGCCGCTGCAAGGTTCCGCGGCCATGTCCCCGGAGGAGCAGCATCGTCGGGACGAGTGTTGCTGAAGCCATGCTGGTCAGGATTGTCCTCGAGCGAGTTGTGGTAGCTGTTCTTCTTCTGATGTGCCGCATCGCCTACGATGCCAGAGAAGACGGCCGAGACGTAGTACGTCTCCCAGTTGTTGGCGATGTACTTTGTCTCGTCATGCGCCAGTGTGGTCATGACCACCTCCCCACGGAGCTGCGATCACGTCGTAGTCGAACTCTTCCGCCGCGCGGTATCGGTTGTTAGGACCAGCGGTCTGGCAATCCTCACCCAACTCGTCTCGGACCTTGAACTCGCCGGCGTCAGGTTGCCACTCGTAGATCCAGACTCTGTTGCCTGCATTGTCTACGAGCAGGAAGCCCTTCGAGCCCCTCGAGCGACGACTCACCCACTTCTCGCCCGCAAGAGGTCCTCCTCGACAGATGCCCTCGTACAGATCCGAGTCGTCACTCTCTGCCAGAGCAGGCTCCGGCTCGGGCTCACTCTGCAGGAACGGGTTCTGTGTCATCTTCCCTCCTTACAGTCTTGTGCCTCTAATCCATGAGTTGACAGTTATTCGTGTGTTAGTTGCGTCAAGTGTGCTCTGGGCCCACTGCAGACGTAGGAAGCCAGGAGTGGTGCTACACTGAATGGTACCTTTGATCTGTGCAACAACGAAGGTACCGACGCCTGCGCCACCCAGCGAGACAGCGTTCGAGTTGAAGATGCCACCGAAGTTAGCATCGCTCGACGTACCAGAGAGACCCGTTACGGGTCCCAGTATGTAACCACGAAACTCCGCAGACGTAGGCACCGTGAGTTGCATCTTGATGTCGGCAGTAGTGGACGAGTCGTAGAAGATGAAACCGTCTATTGCCCAGCGGGTGCCACCATCACCCTCGTTCATGGGGAAGAACAAGTCATCGTCATTTTGGAACGTGGTGCTGTTGTTGACGACTTCATCGCCTGTCTTACGCACGATGTGAGTGTCGTGCAGCGGCGTGCGTCTGTCGGTGATGACGCTGTTCGTGATGGTGGTTACTGCCGCACCGATAAGTACCTGTGCGATGGTGTAGCTGTTCAATGGCGGCGCAGGTAGCGCTGGTGATGATGCGGGAGTACCCGTCACAACCTCGATGGTGATGTTGTTCGTCACACCACTAAAGGCTGAGTCGCGAACACGTACCACGATGCGATCGAGTCTGTTCAGTGTTGCGTGAGAGGCCGCTATTGCAAGCACGACTGGACCATCGTTCATGAACGGGTAGGCCCCTTGGAGAGCATTCTCCGTACCACGTACAACGCCCTCACCGCTATTCACGCGGACGTTCATACTCGGTGGAGTGTCCTCCACGACCTGGCAAGCGTTACCGACAGTCATGTTGATACCGCTGCGGGGGATCATCGACCCGTCAATAGCTCGGCTACCCGGGAGGAGCACGCCGGCGTAGTACCTCTGCATCTGTGCCGTGTAGACTGAACCGGCGTTCTGGTTCCAGGACGGCGTGAGAATAGCCATGTTTCACCTCCTACGGGTGGTTCTCACTTGACTGGTTGCGCGACTCTAGAATCTTGATTCGCATGTCCTTCTCCGCAGCTTGACTTTTCAAGTCCCGGATGGCCGCCTGTGACGCCTCGCGCTCCTGCCTTGATGCTTCGCGTTCCCTCGCCAGAGTGGTTCGCAGTTCCTCAACTAGGATTCGGAGCTCGCCAACCTCTGCACGAGCTTCTCTGGCTTCCTTGTCAAGCTCAACCACACGAGTCTTCAACGGCTCAAGAAGAACGGTGGCGCCTTGCGCAATCACTTCAGATGCGTCAGCGCCAGCCTTCTTCGCTTCGGCTTGTAACTTCCTGTACTGTGGACGGACGTAGAAGAGGGCCATCAGCCCAGATAGACCTCCCAGTGCGGCGACAATACCTAGGATGAGTGTTACTGCATTATTCATCCCTTGCCACCACTTCTATCAACGTTCGTAGCCTCTGCAGGTGAGCGTTGATACGAATGAAGCGAATGAGTGACGACACCGCGAACGTTAGGACAATGCTGGCAGAGCCAAAGGCACGCACGGGACTTCCACTCAGTGAGAACAGGGCCACTGTGTAGAGCAATGCCGAGGGCGCGACGATTAGCATTGCCGCACGTTCCACGAGGAGGCTCAGCGTCAGACTCCTTAGCCACACTCCGACGAGCCCAACTAAACCACCGATGCATAGAAGGGTGTACCACGTTATCACCACCAGAGGAGGTAGGTCTTCTGTTATTGATCCTGGAGGAGGTTCGAAGAAGAGGAAGTAGACACCAGACAGAACCGACCATCCCAGCATGAGGACCTCGAACGGATTACGACCTTCCGTGCCTTCGACCACAACTACATCTCTCATCCTCTTCAGTGAGACGATCACAGGTACCCCTAGAAGAACTCGACTTCCGTCACGGTCATTACCAAGAGGTCATCAGTGTTGACCGTAAATTGATTGGACAGCACCTTGACCTTGCCGTTTATGGTGACATCACCCGAAGCAAGGAGCGGGTCGAACATCGCTTCGTCAGGCATGTCACGCTCGTAGGACCAGTGGCGGTGATCGCCAGTAGTGTTGAAGAAGTATGGTGATACGTCGATGTCGGTGTACGTGGCGTTTGAAGCTATTGCGTCCACACCAAACGTGACCTTCGTCGCAACGTTCACGAAGCCGGAAGCTGATATCTTGACACGAAGAAGTGTTGAAACGCTCTTCTTGTCAAATACCATCGAGAGTCCACTGACAGCGACGTACGAAGTGCTTGTGTAGTTAGTACCACTGCCCGGCACTCGCACGACCTTGCTGTGAAGCCCACCGCCTGTCGAGCCTACCAGTGTCTCCAAGTTGCGCACACGACGCTCAAGCACCGCGAACTGTACATCGTGTTGGTGGTCTTCGAAGCTGTTGTAGCGACTCATTCGAAGTCACCCACAAACCCAAGAGAGATCTCCTCCGCACCGCCTTCAGAGGACGCCGGACGCAATGCATACTCGTTGATGGTAACAGGCACTCGAATACCTGACGGGTGCATCGCATCGCGGATGATGAGGATAGCGGCGGAGCCCAAGTCATACGTTCCAAACTCGGGAGTGAGATCAGGCCGAACGTCGACCTTGTACGTGATCTTAGGTGGCTTTCGCCTCGTGTTCTCCTGGGCTGTGCGGGAATCCAACAGACCTTGATCGTCTATGTGCTTGAGCGGGATCACTACATCCTTGGGAAAGAAGCCGCCGCGGACCTCTACCAAGTCAAGGTTGATGATCTCCGACACTATCATGTCAAGACCCTGACCTGCACCGATGCCCAGAATGTTCGTTCCCGACCCTGCCAAGTTGTCAGTTCGGTAGTAGTTCAGAATGTTGCCAGGATATTCGAAGATCGTCGAGTCGCCACTGAGCCCAGCCGAAAGCGTCGGATATCCGAATAGGACAAACTTGTGGACCTCTATCGCAGGCAGAGGCTCATATGGTGGACCGGGAATGCTTGCAGTGGATCCTTGAATGTCGCTCTGACCAGTCACGAGGCGTGGGACGATACGCCAATCGAAGCCGTCATCGCTGTTGGCAATCTCGTCAACGAACTGCCTGTAGGTCTTGTAGTCACGGCGATCCAAGAAGATGGACTTGATCACACCTGTTATCGGACCGCTCGTGGGAAAGTCAGGTATGATGGCACCTTCGAATGGGACGTTAGCGTCTTCAGGCTCGAAGAAGAGTGGGAACAGAGGTCCAGCGTGCGTCTCGTCGAATCGATAGCTTGCTGTCCCAAAGTAGAGAATGAACCCCTGGTCTTCATTGTTGAAGTTCAACCCTGTAGTCCCCAACTCGTTCTTGGGAATGATACGTTCGTCGAAGTATCCCTCGTACGCCTTGGCATAAATCTGTAGCGACTTGGACTGTGCCTGGTACGTTCTGCTCGTGATGTAACCACCCCAAACAGGTATGCCATCGCGCAATACCACTATGAAGTTCCTGAAGGGTGTAGTGGCATCGATGAGCTCAGCGTTAGTCTTCCCAGACTTACTGACCTGGTCGAGCTGGAAGCTTCCCTGCATGTAGCCAATGTCGTTGAGCTTTCCCACGATGTACACGCCGTACAGGGGGATCTCGATGTCGACGCGAGCTGTTTGCCAGTTTCCAAACAGGAAACGGTATTCGCCGGCCATGATCACCTCCTATATGACGGTAATGCCTGAAGTGTTGTAGTGCTTCGCTAGGTTCCATGAGGGCCCGTTGGCATGTCCCACAACCGTAATGGTTCCCGAGCCAGTGGCTCTCTGACATGTCAGAACCATATTAGCAGATCCACCAACGACGGGCATCATCCAGTTGAACTCGATCAGCTGCGGCAAGTTGGCAACGGGAATGACGATATCGGGTGCTATGCCCCGTGAGGTCCCTCCTACGCTGCCCTCGCGAACCCTGAAGGTGACACGGTCGTTAGCAACTGTGGATTGTACGTAGCAGTGCACCTCACCACCCACGGCTACGGCACCACCTGGAAAGGTAATCGTGCCAGTGTCGAGGTTGGTGACTGTGGCCTCAGCGGTGCCACTAAACAAGGTCCCGGTGCCCGTATAGTACTTGCCTTGGAAGTAGCCTCTGTTGCCGTTGCGCTGGGTGAAGAACTCGTCGAAGCTACCACCCGGTGCAGAGTAGTAATGCGTCAGAGTGGTGCGATCAAGAATCCAGTTGTGCGCATAGGGTCCGCCCGGAAGCATGGCGTCGAAGGCGGCTTGCGTCTCCCACGGCTCCCAACCACCTGCGGCTGAGAAGAACCTTCGATTCGCGAAGCTAATGTTGGCATCGAGGATTGTTGTCACTCCAGCACCAACAGTGACACGTGCGATCTCAAGCGAACTGGCAGGCAACGCTGGAGCGCCGCCACCAGGCGTGCCAGTTACTATCTCCAGTGCCCAAGCGTTGGTCACACCTGAGTACTGCTGGTCTCGCACCCTCGCTATGACTCTGTCGGTCCTCGACAATGATGGATCGGAAGCAGCGATGGTTAGGTTCTTGGTTGCGTCGTTGATGCAGATGTATGCACCCTGAAGTGCATTCTCCGTACCTGCCACGACTGCGATACCTGGGTGAACTCTAACCTGCATAGTCGCAGGTGATGTTTGCTCCACGAACATCGGTGCCGTGGGCGATACGCCGCCTGCTGGACGCAGTAGTGGATCGGAGGCGCCGCCCTCGTCCAAGTGCGTGAGTAGACCACCGATAGCGAGACGCAGCTGGGCTGCAGAGTGGTCAGAGCGATTCTGGAACCACGCAGCCGGATTAATCTCTGTCATACTTCACCTCCACGCACTACTCCAGTTGAGCGTCATCCTGGTTACACCTTCAGTACCTCCGCCACCGGCAAGCTGGAAGCGAACGACGTTGTCACCTGGCGCTAGCAAGAACCAATTGTCCACTTGCACAGCGTTGCGACGGTTCGCTGTACCGTTCAACGTTGCAAGGTGGTTTGCCATGTCCAAGGTTAGCACGTCGCCAGTTAGCAACGTCAAGTTCAGTTGGACTTCACCGGCATTCGTGTCGTTCAAGACACGAGGGTTCATGCCAGGCCCCTCGATAGTGACGATGACTGGCGCTGGCCTATTCCCTCCGTTGTACGCATGTACTTGATCAACCAGGACGGCAGGCGGAGTGCCGAATCCAAAGTTGAAACCGTAGTTGAATCCGAAGCCCTGCGCAGGACCACTCACCCAACCTAGGGAGGCGGTCAACGACGGGTAGGAGTAGATGCGAGGGTCCTCTGCATACAAGCCGAACTGGATCTTAGATGTACCTGTTCGCCGAAGAGTCTCCCAGTCGTACCGAACACCACGTGACTTGCAGTTGAGGTACCGAACGCCAACTCCGGGCGTGTAGAAGTACAGCCTGTTGTTGGCTGTGCGTGGTGCATAGTTGGCCTTGATGCTATCGAGGTACGACTCAAGCGTGGCAGTCGGTGAGTAGATGACACCCGTGATTAGAATGTCGCGGCCCTTCTCGAACTCGGCATCGAGAAAGCCTCCATCGGCTCCTTCGTGGTCTCGGAACGTCTCTCGGAACGGTGAGTTGTCAAGACCCGTAACCTCAGTCACGTCAACGAAGCCTTGCGACGGACTTGCGTCGGAGTTGAGTAGCACTCCGTCACCGTTGTTGTCAACGAACAGGAACTCGTAGTCACCGGTAGGAAGTGCAGCGGCCATCACAACCTCCCGTCAATGAGGAACCCAAGCTCAGCGGCATTGCGCTTAGGATCGATCTCTTGTGTGTAGATGTTATACGTGTTATTGATGATCTTCGATGTGCCGCCCTGCGAATCACTGGGCCCCACAGGGGCAAAACCACTTGCGCTGCTAGCTTCGAACGCTCCTTCGGGACTGATGTTGATCTTCCGCGCCAGTTGAGCCGACGCTCCAGCCAACGCATCAGAGTTGCGCAGCATGCCCTCTGTTAGCCTGTTGACAATTGACCGACCGGCGTTACGCAGATCACCAGTACCGGACAACGGTCCACGCTTTGCAGGTGAGAATGGCCAGAAGTCCTTGACCATCTTGGCCATTTCCTTGAGCTTGTCCTTGAGCTTGTTGATCTTCGATGTGATACCTTCTATGAGTCCGCTGATGATTGACTTACCGGCGTCTAGCAGCCAGGTACCAGCGTTGGCGAAGAAGTCGCGGACGCTCTTGAACACGCTCGTGACGGTGTTCCAAATTTGGCTCAGTGTGGATGAGATGACGCTCACCAAGCCGTTCCAGACGCTTCTGGTGAAACCACTCACAGCGTTCCAGATCATTTGGACGAAGGACCAAATGGCATTCAAGGTACTCATGACCTCGTCGCCAATGGCTCCCCAGATCATGTTCCAGAAAGCAAGGATACCATTCCAGATCATCTGGAAGAATTCGCTGATGGCTCCCCACACTGCTTGGGCAGCACTGCTGATGGCTCCCCAGACAGCCTCCCAAATGCGGCGGAGTATCTCCGCACCGATCTGGAAGATCTTGACGATGATGGTCCAGAACAGTTCGGCTGCTGCCTGAATCAACTGGAAGATGGCGATGATCAGTTCGCCAATGTCACTCTGCCAGAAGGTACGCCACAAGTTACCCAGGAATCCCATCATGCCCATGAACAGACCAACGATGAAGTTCCAAGTGGCTTGAAGGAAGCTGACGATGGCGTTCCATACCTCGACGAAGAAGGAGCTGACAGCGTCCCAAACGGTGTGCCAGACGTCGGCAAGGAACTTCGCAGCCGCGACGACAGCATCTACCACTGCTGTCCAGACCGCCACCACGGTCATGATCGTGGCGATGAAGATGCCTATCATGGCAATAACTGAACCACCGATGATGCCAACGAACACCGCGATGAGGACACCACCGACGATCGCAATCCACTTGGCAAGCGTGATGAGAACACCGATGGCCCTGTCGACAGACTCCTTGTTCTGCGCGTACCACTTCACAGCCTCTTGCAGGAGAGGCACGAGGAAGTTCTGGATAGAGTCAGCCACAAACTTGACTGCAGTGGCGAGGTTCTTCCCGAACGTCTCCCAAACTTCTTTCGTGACAGGCAGGACGCGCTCCTCGAAGAACTTCACGATCGTCTGCCAAGCAGGCATGAACGCGTTCTTCCAGAAGTCTAGGATGGTATTCTTCAGCTGTTCAACAGCGTTGCGGAATCCCTCACTGCGCTTCCACAGCAATGCAATGCCAGCAGCACCACCTGCGAAGGCTGCACCAAGTACAGCGACAGCTCCGACCAAGTAAAGGAGCCCTGTGCCCGCAGTGACAACCGCCGCTACGAGTCCGGCAAGGAAGCCCAAGAAGATTAGGAGTATGCCTCCAACGGTAGCAAGTACTCCACCCCAGATTAGGAACTGCGTGATAATGTTCTTTGTGCTGGGGTCGAGATTGTTGAACCACTCAACAATCTTGCTAAGGAACTCCACAAGCTTCAGCAGAATGGGCGCAGCGGCCTCACCGATGGCGAGACGAAGAACTGTCCAGCGGTTGGACAACAGCTGCATCTTTGCCGCAGCCGTGTTAGCCATGTCGCCGAACTTCTCCTCCATAACGCCTGAAGCGTTGCTCATGGAGGTCAAGAGGTCGCGGAAGTTTTCCAGGTCGCCCTCGCGCAGCAGAACCTGCTCGATGAAACGCCTCGCCTGGATAGTACCACCGGAGCTCTTCAGCATTTCGGTCAATGCTGCGACACGGTCAGCTGGAGGCAGCTTGAGGATCTTCTCCCGCAACTGCGTCAGGATGTCGATGAGCGGTAGGAAGTTTCCATGGATGTCGCGGACCTTGACACCCATATCCTCCATACGCGACACGGTCTTCGGGTTCGTCAAAGCCTCGAGGGCACGCGCGGCAGACGTAGAGGCCATGGCAGCGCTCTGACCGTTACGGGTCATGAACGCCAACATGGCTGCCACGGTCTCGAAGCTTTGACCAGCCCGTGTAGCTGCTGGAACTACTCGACCAAAGACGTTAGCAAACTCCTCGTAGGTGCCAACACCCTTTCGGACCAACTCGAACTGGATGTCGAGAATGTCGTTCACCTTCTCGAATGGGATGTTGTACGCGTTCATGATGGAGATCGTACCGCGTGCAGCGGTCTGGATGTCCGTCTGACCAGCGACAGCAGCCTTGGAGAAGGCCTCAAGGAGAATCTTGGACTGTGCAAGGTTGGCATTCGTGGACGAGAAGATGTCGAACAGTGCAGGCTGGATCTCTTCGAAGGCAACGGGAATGCGCCGCGCGATGTCCAAGCCGATGTCGCCAACCTCTTGCATGCTTGCAGAGAAGCCATCAACCTGTGTACGTGTGAGGGCAACCTGGCGTTCGTATTCAGCCCAGAGTTGTGCCGAGCCATGTAGGAAGGCTAGTGCGAGACCTCCGGCCACAGCAAATCCGATACCGAGAGTCTCCAAGCCACCCGAGACTGCCGAGAGTGATTGACCGAAGCGACGCTGTCGAGCTTCGGCTTCCTCAATGGCTCGAGCTTCCGCATCCAGCTGTCGCGCCATTGCAATGTGAGCCTGAACCTGCTGACGCGTTGCACCTGCTGCGCGAAGGTTGGCTGCTGTCTGCCTGTGGGTCTCTGCTTCTGCTCGACGAGCTGCTGCTTGTGCTGCGGCTGCCGACCGCATAAGCTCGGAGCTGAAGTTACGAACTACTCGCGACGCCTCATCACGTGCACGGAGGAGGAGATAGATCTCACGTGTTGACGCTGGCACCGTCTCCTCCTCTCACTGCTTCCCCTGCAACCGACGTCTCCGGGCCTCTGATCGTTTCTCTTCCAGATCCCGCTTCTCGCTAAGAGCTGATTCATACACGTTGAGCATGTATATGAAGAAGCTATCTTGGTCGAGGACCCCTCCGGGCCGTGGAAGCGCTCGGAGAGTTTTACAGTTCTGAATTAGAGATATGATCACAGAGCCGTCATCATCAAAGTCATCGAACGGACGGTTAGCTACGACGAAGGCGCGGATGCGCCACTCGAGTTTTTTGCTTCGTCATCCAGTTCGAAGTTGTTGATCTCGTCGATGTAGGTGGCAATCTCCTCCGCAATCCGACCCGCGATCAACTTCACATCGGCGGGCTTCTTGAAGTCGAGCGGCTCCTCGTGTGCGCCGGGGGCGTCTGCCTTGCACGGCTGGCCAGCGCTGTCGACCATCTTGGTGAGGTTGTGGCCCTCGATACAGTGTGCGAAGTCGTAGAGCTCCGACTCCTCTTTGAAGATGTCGATGATGCTCGTCGCGTCCTTGCTGCCACGTTGCATCTTCATCTCCATCTTGGAGTTGTACGCACGTCGCTGGAGCTTCTCGCCGTAAATCATACGGCGAATCTCGACATAGCCACCCGGGCAGGACTTGAGGTCCTTCCGCGTAGGCTCTTCCATTACAACTGCGAGTGGCATTGATGACTCTCCTCTAGTCAGCCAATCCATTAACCTTGCCGAACCCTCCAGGCCTCCCACTACCACAAAGGCCCAGAACAACCCACGTACAAACTGAGTTAGACTATCGGGATCTTGAGGGCTTAGTAAGGTGTTTAGGCCCATGGGAACCTCTGTCTAATCGCAATCTAATGTGGTCTGTTTCCGATCTCTCTTGCTTTGCTTACACGATGTCTTCTTGCGTCTTGACAACGATCTGGTAGTCCTTGCCGGCGCCGTCGATGACTGCACGGTAGCCGATGCTCGCCTGGTTGAGGTCACCCTGACCGCTCAAGCCGACCTCGTAGGTCTCCTTGTACGAGACGGGCATAAGGAGCGAGACGCTGTTGTTGGCTCCCTTAGACGCTGTGAGCGTGATGCTCTGAGCCGTCACGGACTTGAACAGATCATAGTCCGCACGGGTCAGGAAGTCACGGCTCATCGTCCACGTCACGTCGCGCTCACCGAAGTTGACGAAGTCAGCGCCACGACCTGTGCTCTTGAGCCTGAACTTGGCCTCAGCGTTGTCCTCGCAAGTCCACTCGAACGTGTCTGTGTCGAGCACGGGCGTCGCAGTCGGAATCTCGATGCTGTACTGGCCCATACCGAACGGCACAGTCGTAGGCCACGTCGCAACAGGCGTAGACTGCGCAGCTTCATTACGTGCGATGAGGCTGACGCCGAAGTTCAAGATGCCATTGTTGATCGAGAACTTGTACGAACCAACGGTCACACCTGTGTAGCCGAACACCTGGTCCGAGCGGACGATTGTGATCGACATCGTCTTGGTAGGAATGGCCAAGTTGGTTGCGTTGCCTGTCAGAGTGTACGTGAAGTTAGGCGTGGAGCCCGACTTCACGACGGCTGTACGAGAACAGTACAGGAAGTAGATGAGGCAGTCCTCGAGCGCCTCCATGTCGATGTCGCCCTCGGCGTGCTCGTTACCAGCAACGGCGCCGATCACAGCAGCTGACTGTCGAATGGGCCGACGGAACTGAGTGTCTTCCACCTGGTGCAGTGACTCACTGAGGAAGGGAACGAACTTGGTGGGTGCGATGTATGTGCCCGAGACGGTCTCCAGGGCGATGCCCATAAGACCGCTAGCACCAATCCCTAGTGGCATTTAGTTTCCCTCCTCCGACGTGCGCGCGTTCAAGATAATGGTGACCTCGACGCCTTCGGGGAGGCCAGCTTGGACAAGTGACAGTCCCCTGAAAAGGCGGAAGCTCTCTGCCGCCTGCTCGTCGACCTCGTAGGTCTCGCCGGGCTGGAGGACACCGAGACCGTCCACGGTCACAGCCTCCTCGCGCCGCGACGCAAGTTGGTACTTCATGGTGCCTCCTATGCCAGCCGTTGAAGGCTCGTCTTCGTTGTGCTAGTCCAAACCATTTGCACTGCGTTGTACAGTGTGCCCTGACGGTACGAGTAGCCGGGGTCAAGCAGCGTACAGAAGCCGTGGATGGTCAGCTGACGTGTCTGCGTAGCATCGCTGTACAGTCGGATGTGATTCACGTGCAGGTAGTTCTTGATGCGCTGGGCAAGAGCATTGCACTCCACCCTCGAGAGCTGCTGCTCACGATCCACTTTTGAGTGGTAGAGATAGAAGCCTGTCTCGATCTGCATGAGTGTCATGTCTGGCACACCCTGGAGCTGCCTCCGCTCAGTTCCGGGTTCCACACATATGCACGGTGTCCTAGGCACAAGTAGCTGGTCGCCAAACCAAACATCTTGCAGACCCATCTCAGCCTTGACAGACTCAAGGATCGCCTTGAACCTCTGTGCGACCTCAAGTGTGCTATCAGACAACGCGTACGGGGCACTCATCGTGAGAACCTCCCGAACTCAATTGTCTGCTTGACCATCCACAGGTAGGAGATGTCCTGGATGTCGTCGATGTCATCCTCTTGGAACATGATAAAGCGCCGCTGTGGAATCTGAACGGCCTTGTGTCCGCCGGAACCCCGTGCTTCGTCCAGAAGCTTGAATGCCTGCTTGAGGACTGCCAAGCCACCAGCCTTCGAGCCTAGCGACTTGGAAGCCTTGGCAACGAACGGAGCGAAGCCACCTGATCCTTGCTGGTGAATAGCTCCATACCAAATGTTGTCAGGCAAGCTGCGCACCGTGGCACTAGTGTTGCCGATGTCCCAGATCTTGAACGAGGACGCACCGCGCTGCAGTGCACCAGTTCTGATCAGTGGCTTGTCGCCGCCTTCGACACCTGCCAAACCCTTCACCTGTAGGGTGTACTCAGCAAGTGGAGGCCACTTCTCGGGACGACCACCAGATTCGAAGTTCTTCCGAATGGACGGCATCATGACATCTTTGATGGACTTCTCCAGAGGCTCCTTGAACGATGCAAGAGCCAAACCCATCCTGTCGATGTCCTTAGCCACAATGCCGATTGAAGGTGTGATCTGCCAACCGACATCGAGGTCACGATCGAAGCGCATGCCACCAAGTGCCAGCATGATCTGGTGCTTCGTGATCATCGGGTCGGCCATCAGAACACCATCCCCATGGAGAACTTGGCTGGACCCAGCGAAGGGTCATCGCGCGTAGGTTCCATCGCAGACGATGCATCTGTGGGATAGAAGACTGGACCGATATTGGATGTCACACCAGGTACGTCGATCGATCCGTCTACGAGACCCTGAATGATGATTGTGGCGTTAGCCTCCAACGAAGCGGCATAGGCTGCGTCACCCTCACCCAGCGACTCGCTGTACTGACGACGATAGGCCCATGCCACAAACATCTTGGCGATAGCCACGCGAATCAACTTCGGAGTGGTTGTCTCGTTGGTCCATGTCGATTGGTTGGGGTAGGCAGGAAGGACGCGAGCGAGGATCTCCTCTTCGATCTCTGCAAGCAGCGCCAAGTTCTGGTCATTGAAGGGATTCTCAAAGGTGAACTTGGTTCCCTCTACCCACGCTTGGGCCTCTGCCACTGAGATTCGCGCCATGGACTCCTCCTCCACGTTGCACTAAGTCCGCGACGGGCCACAGACTCTCCGTCCCCAAGAATCTGCGGCCCGTCTCACTACACCTTAGGCAGCCGGTGTGCCCTCGGTGCCCCCACCCTCAGTGCCCTTGGGTGTCTCGGTCGCTGTCGAGCCACCCGTCTCTGCTGCGGCGGACGCTGACTCATCGGAGTCAGTCACCACGGCCTCCTCCAGGGAGCCGGCGTCCCAGAGCTGGGCCATCTCTTCCTTGCTCAGTCCAGTCACCGGATCGCCGGGCATGAAGATCTTGACGGTCCCATCCGCAGCGCCGTACTGGATTCTGGTTGTTGCCTTCCAACCCTTGGCCATGTCGATACTCCCTTACGCAATCGCGGTCTTGATCAGGTAGCCGGCGATGGACTTGTTGGCGTCCGCCGTACCAGCGTCACCCACGGCCGTGAGCTTCAGGTCGTAGCGCCGACGGCACCGGATGAGATCCGACACGCGCTGCTCTTCACGCCACCGGTCGACGAACTGACGGCCCCACGTGAACTCGTAGCCGTAGGCAGGAATCCTCAGGCCAGCACGACCGGGCACGTAGGCAAGGATGACGTCCTTGCCCCACACGTAGCCGAGCGTCGCAGGCTGACCCTCGTTGGCCGTGTTCATGCCGCAACCGGGGATGACCACCTCGGGGATACCCAGAACGGCCGCCAGCAGCTCGGGCGAGAAGATGGCCCGCTCCGAGTACTTGATGCGCTCGAGGAAGTCCGGGTGGTCCTCGAGCTTCGTCATGACCTGGTAAGGGATCACGGCGACGGTCGGCTCGAAGAAGATGCGCGAGTGGATAGCGGACTTCGCCGTGCGCAGGTCCGAGATCGGATCCGAGTTGACGTAGTCGTTCCACTGCTGCGTACCGGAAAGCGTGACGGTGTTGGTCGAGGCGTAGTTCGCAGCGGTCGTGGCGAGCGTCTTCATCGCCACCTCGCGACCCAGCATCACGCGAGAGGTCACGAGCTCGGTACCGTCGCGGTCAGGCGCCAGCGGAGAGTCGCTGTTCTCGCGCTCCTCGTCGGTCACCGGCACCTGGAGTGCGTGCTCCTGTGCGTAGTAGGTGTCCGTCGAGACCTGGAGGCCGGGAATCTCATTGGCGATCGAGCCAGGTGCACGCACGTCGCCGGCTTCCGGAAGCCACATCTCACGACCGAAGATGTAGTACTTGTCCGACTGCTTGCGAACGGTGACGGCCGGGAACAGCCGCGAGCCGGCCAAGTTCTGCATGTTCGGCCACGCGATGGAAATGTTGGTGAGGACCTCATCAATGTGGACGTTGCCGCCACCTGAGGGGTTGTACACAGGCATCTTTCAACTCCTCTCAGGTTACGGGGCGACGATCCCCGGGGTCAGAAGCACGTCGATGAGGTCACCGGCGGCGAGTGATCCCGTCGGGAGACCCACCACGATGCCGAGCTGCTGGTTACCCGTTGCAGCGATGACGGCACCGCCCGCGTTGCCCAACGTCACGCGCGACATGAAGGTGATCGACGCCGCCGTCTGCACGTACAGCTTGGTGATGCCGAGCATCCGAACGTTAGCGACGGCCTTGCCAGTGGCGACGTCGACCTGATCGAGGTCGTCCTGCACCACACCGATGCCGATCGTCGACGCTGCGACGTTGAGGTCAATGAAGTCGGTCGTGACCCACTTCACGCCACGGAACTTGGTGACGCCCGCAGCTGCGGAGCTGTTGTAAGTCGACAGGACCTTGTAGCCCTTGTCGAGGACCATGTTACCACCGTGAGACATCTACTACACCTCCCTTAGGCCCTGAACGCGAACGACTCGTCGCGGTAGGCGTCGTACAGCTCGACGTTCTCGGCCGCGACGCGCTCACATGCGGCCGCGTAGTCCATGCCAGCCTTGACCTTCTCGGCCACCAGCTCGTTGAACTGCTGCCCGGCGTTCTTGTCCCGGCTGTAGCGCGTGTTCGACCTGGCGCGCTCGCCCATTTCCACCACGACGGCCTGGCTGGTCATCATGTGATCCATGAGCTGCCAGAACTTCGCGACGACCTCAGGGTCAGCCATGCCGACCACGACGTCGTGAATGAGGTCCTTGGTCGTCGGCGTGACAACCAAGCTGGAGCGGTCGAGCTCGGCCATCCTGCTGGTGATCTCGTGCTCACGCAGCTGCTTGGTGAGGTCTGCCGTCTCGCGCAGCTTGTCCTCGAAGCCGGTGATCATGTCTCTGATCAAGGGGTTGGACTTCGCGAGCTCCTTGAGCTCCTGCGACATCTGGAGCGTGGGCGCCGGCGGTGCAGGCGGAGTGGGGTTGGGAGGCGTCACCGGATCGTTGAGCTTCGCCAGCTTCTCGCCGAAGGCCTTCCAGGTGTCGTCATCCGACGTGGTCTCCGGCAGACCCAAGGACTCCCGGAGCTTCTTCATATCCATATCGTCCTCCGTGGGAGGTGGGATTGCCGGGCCACCGAAGGTGAGATCCGACAGATTGACTGGAACAAGGTTCTTCAGGTACGGTCGGTTCGTGAGCCCGCCACCGAAGATGACGTTCTTGTGCTCCTTGCCGTGCTGATCAGTCCACAACGTGGTGAACGTCGGCGAGAAGTACTTGTACTCCTTGGCGATGATCTTCTTCTTGGCGTCGTCGGTCCACTCCACAAGAAGCTGGAGGCCGTCATTGGGCTGCTTGGCAGCCTGGACACGAGCACCCTTGACCCAGCCGGCTGCGATGCCGTCGTACATCTGGTGATCGTAGTCGATGACAGGATCCACCGTGCCGAGCGTACGCTTGGTGACACTCGCCGCGTAACCCTTCAGGGCATCTTCGCTGAAGTCCATCTCGCCGTAGATGGGGTGCTGCACCTTGTCCTGAAGAGGCATGGCGTGGAGCCAAGTGGTGTTCGGGTTCTGCTTGTCAGCGAACTCGATCTGGGAGACGTCGATGAAGTACGTGAACTCAGCTCCCATAACCCCTCCTCGGTGGCGGCTGCTTCTTGACAGCCTTCTTCGGCGCCGCCTTCTTCTTTGGCATGGCTTTCTTGCCCTTGCCTCCGCCACCAGACTTCTGCGGCACTACGATCACCCCTCTCGTCAAACCAATTGTACTACAAGGACCTTATGGCTCACACGCTAGCAGGATATAGCGGGAACACTTACTTGCTAGTCACCCGAATTATCTCGTCCCGACGAACGCTTACCAGGTGATACCGTAGGTGTACCCTTCTGCCTCGGCAGTCCCGTCCGACTTGGCTTCGGCTTCTTGGCCTGGCCAGTGTCGACGGAGTCATCGTTCGGATCCTCTTCCTCGTCATCCGTCGGCTCGCCAATAACCCATCCGCGGCTTGTGTCAGCGTCACGTATTGGCAAGTCGAGCTCTCGGCGGATGAAGTCTTCCAACTCGTCGTCAGGTATGACAGAGCCAGCACCGACGAAGTTGCGGAGGGCGAAGGACATCGTGCGAATGTCCTCCCACTCACCGATGCGGCGAACGCGAAGGACAGGGTACTTGCGGTTCGTACCCAAGGCGAAGTTCATGTTGACGAGCTGCGGGATGACGTGGTGATTGATGATGTCACAGATCGTCAGCGCTATGTACCTCGTCGACTTCATGAACATATCAGTCGACTTAGGATCGACCGAAGAGTCTTCGAGGAATGGTGCAAGGATGTTCGCCATGATCTGCATGTTGTGGTGGTTGATGCTCTTCATGCAGTCAACGGGTTGACCCTCGAGCTTGGCGAACAGGATCTCCCACCCAGGCGGAATGACAATGTGTGACCGCTCGTTCGTTCGCAAGTTGCGACCGATCTGATCGGCCAGCATCTTGTCCTCCTGGCTAAAGCCCGGTGGGAGCTTGATGAGCGGCACACCAATACCGTGACGCTCCTTCTGAATGGCATCGATCTTGTACAGCGTGTCCTTGTAGAAGTAGTGCTTGTACGCGGACCGCAACACCGAAATGCCACGGAGGTCACCAGCTTCGGCCTCTAGCGAGAAGATGACGAGCTTCTCGATGGGAATGAAGATGCCTGAGGTATCACCGAAGCCGGACATCTCAGTGGGCTCCATCACAACGCCATCAGGACCGCCATTCTCATCGTACTTCCAGTCACGTACGTCCAGCGGGTGCCGAGGTGCAAGCTTCTTGAGACGGATCTTGCCGTCGGGAGACTCTGCACGGTCACGCGGATCAGTCCACACCTTCTCAAAGACCATGTGACCATACTCGCACATCAGCAAGATGTCCTGCAGCAGCGTGGACCAAGACACGTTCAGCTTGCTGACAAGGTTGTCCTCGACGAATGCAGCGATTCTCTTATCGCGATCAGAGTCGCTTCCAGGCTCTACGAACCAACGGCCTGCCTGGATGGGTGTCTTGAGTAGCCGCAGCGAGCCTCGAACGATACCGTCCTGTCGCTTCATGCGGTAGTACTGCACGAGCCCTTGCCGGTCACGTAGCTTGGAGTTCCACTCCTCACGCGTCCATGCGGTGAAGGGCGATGGTGAACTGTAACCAAGCTCGCGGATCGACACCGTCGCTGCCGTCGTCTTCTCAGCCATGACGACGTAGGAGCCGTGCACGGGATCGTGACGAGCCTCAACGACATCCATCGTGGCCAGTGCTTCACGGAATGACAGCTGGCGACCGTGAACGTACTCAGCCAGACTCGCAGAAGAAGCATCGACGTATTCAAGATCGCGAGTGCGCGCGCCTTCGGAATCACGGATCTCCACAGGGGCGTCGTTGCTTGTTGCAGTCATGGCTGCTCCTAGAAGTCCATGTTCTGGCTGAAGAAGCCAGATGAGAAGTCGTCGTCTGTCCCGCGGTATGTGCTCAGCGACTCAATGCCACGGAAGTCACTGAAAAAGCTTGGACTGCCAATTGCTGAGGAATCGACAAGCACGTCTGCGAGGTGGCTGTGCAAGCCAAGCTGGAAGCGGTGCATCAAGCCATAGCGCAGCGCGTCAAGTGCATGGTCATCAAAGCGCTTAGCGGCCTCTCGGGGGTTGATCTCGGGACGAGAGTCGACCGCGCGGTAGTTGTTGAACTCCCGAATGGTGTTGATGCACGAAGGGTCGATGGTCAGCCACGGCTCTTGTGCCGGCGTGCCATACTCATCCTCATACATCGTGCTACCATCGGGCAAGATCACATCCCGCGGCATCAAGAACGTCTTCACAAGGTCAATGCCTTGTCGCCAGTTCTCCTTAGCCTCAGGCAGTGCCCAACAACCTACTAGCTGCTGCGACACGTACAAAGCGGCAGCCGGATCCGCTGCGTCGCCGTACGCCAAGTCCAGGTGGTAGCCTTCAGGCTGGTCACGCTGCTTGATGATCCTGATGTGCTCACCCAGCTGCTTGTACGGGAGGTAGTGCTCGCGCCACACGTACACACGGTCCCAAGGGTCAACCTGGAACTCAATGGCAGCTAGGGGGTTTGTGAAGCCCCAGTCAAAGGCAATGTAGTTCGGCCAATCAGGACGGAAGCGATGCTTCTTGATGTGCATCGTTGGGTCGAACTCGTCGTAGATCTTGCCGAGGAAGGAACCAAACTGGGCTCCATACTCCTGCATGAACCACTCTTTGGCGGTGGTAGCCTCAATGAGCTTGATCTCAGAGTCAGTCCGACCGTCGGGGTACACGTATGGATTGTCCCAGCTAGGGAAGCTCCAGCTCTCGAAGTCCTTGAATGTGTCCTCGCCCTGCTTGGCCCTGTGACCCAGCATCCAAAGGTCGTACAGCCAGTTGTAGCCCTCAGGCGTTGTCACGAAGGTGGCCCAGCCGCGATAGTCAGCGAGCGCAGCACGAATGTACTGCTCCCACGTCTCTCGCTTGTGCTTAGCAGCCTCCGACATGATTACACCATGTAATCCATCACCCACGAGAGTATCTGGATGCTGCGCCGACCTGACCTCAAGGCGAGTGCCCCAAGGGAACTCCATGTACATCTCACCGCTACGCTTGCTGTAGGCCTTCTTGACACGCTTGTCGCGACCGTACTTGAGCTTGACAATCATGTCACGCCAGATGTAACGGAACTCCTTCTCACCGAGGTCATAGGTGGGGCCGACGATCCAGTAGCGCCTATCAGGGACGTGCAGCTCGGGCTGGATGTCACGCGCAGCCATGCTTGACTTGCCGAAGCGTCGGCCGCAACAAGCAACACGGAAGCGTGCCATCGACTGATGGTAGAGCCACTGCTTTCGATGCGGCTTGTAGCCAATCTTCTCGAAGTAGGCGGCCTTGTCGATAACCCCACCCTGGTTGGTTGCCACGCGCTCACCCCCCTTATATAATAGGCGTAATTGTACTTATGTAACACGCTAATACGTTTCGTCTCACTTAGTAGCTGACGTATACGCTCACAGTGTTCGCATCTGGATCAAGCTTACGGTCAACGTTGCTGTACGTCTCGCCGATGTGACGCACTCGTAGGTTCACGAGGTTGCCTGCACCCAGTGCGGTAATGACTGCTGGACGCCGCTTCACGTAGTTCGCGTTGCCGCCCACTGTCTTCTGCTGCAAGTAAGCACAGTGGCGGTTCACCTTACGCTGCCAGCCCACGCCGCTCCCTCCCGCTGCTGGAACGTCGACAGTAACATCTGCGAAGAAGAAAGCACCATACGGAGTGGCTGCAAAGTCTGTCTGAACACCACCGGTACGGAACCTTCCTGTCGAGGACGAGATGACCCCACTGACTCGTGGGAATGTGCCTGGATCTGTATATACAAACTGTCCACCGGCCACACCACCGCTGAACACATTACACGTGTAGCTGACGCCACTGGTCATTGCTATCTGACCCGTCGGTGTACCGCCGCCATTCTTGAAGAACGCTGACCCGAACTCAAACCACGCGGCGCTCGGGGGTGAGCCGAGCAGAGGATCATTTAGGTTCACCTGGGCCAGTAACGTAGGCCCTGCAGTCGCCCAAAGCTGCCACCAGCAGTTCGAAGGTCGACCGCCGGCGGGAATGTAGACACGCCCACCGGTTGCGACTCTATCTGCACTAAGTACGATCTCAGGACCAAGGGAGTGTGTGGAGAAGTCCTGGTCCGTCGTCGCAGGTGCCAAACTGCCGTACAGGGTGTCAGCCATCACACCCCCTCACGCTGTAGGGTTAGCGCTTCAAGTACACGTTGGTGCTGCCTGCTCCGCGCAACGCTGTCGCCTTGATAGCCGTCACGCCCACCTTGTTGCCCGTCAGACCCTTGGTTGGGTTGAGCAGGCCCACCCGACCGTCAGCCGTCGGAAGCGCACCCGCCGGAGTGACAGCGCCTGTGTCGTCGAAGGTGCCAGCGACACCTGGTGTCGTGTAGGCGATGAACACCTCGGTACCTGCGCTTCGACCGTACACACCATAGCGGCTTGTTGCCGTCGCGTTCGGGAAGGTGATGGTGCACTTGTTCGTTGAACCTGCACCCACGACGGTCGTCTTCGCGGCGACCGGAGCGCTCTCCACGCCGTTCACGACCTGCGTGATGCGGTAGCTGTACGTCGCCGCTCCCAGTGTCCCACCCGTACCGCTGTTGGCAACCGTGAAGTCACCCGAGGCTGGCGCAGCGGGCTGCACCTGGTTCACCGTCGCGTTGTACGTCTCGCCACGAGCGTTGCGGAACTGTACGACATCACCAACGACTGCCGTCTTTAGACCCATGTTGGCCTCCTGTTGCTATGACATTCAAGGCTATAGATATTCACAAAGCTCTATGCGCACGCCTTAGGTTTTGAACAAAGCTCCACAGGGCGTTAATCGTTGGCCGAGGCATTGCTTGGCATGTGATCGTGAGGCGTCTCGCACGCGCAGTCGAGGCACACGCACGTGTGAGTGGTACGCGTGGTACAGTCTGCACAATGGCACTGGCATAGTCCGTTGATGTTGAGGTGTGGGGTGGTGATGTGCTCAGTCGCAAGCCCGATGGCACTCATTGCTCGTCCTCATCGGTGTTGGGCGGCTGTAGACGGGAGCGAGTGAGGGCGTGGGCGGTGACAGCTGCACCTTGGGCACGCTGTGTGGCGGAAGGTTCACGCACAACAGTGGTGCCGTAGATGTCGTCCCACGGAGCCTTGTTCTCGTCGCCGTCAGTGAAGCCACGCTCTGCGACACGACCCATAACGCGGTCGATGATGTACTTGGAAGCGTCTAGGCGGGTGCGTTCGTTGACGGCACTGAGACTCAAGTCGACGATCGCTTGGGCTGCAGCTGATGCGGAGGCACGGAAGATTTGCTCAGCAGAACGTGCTGAGCTTGCTGTCGCTGCAGTCGCGAGTGTTGCGAACTCTGCGTCGGCTGTCTCCTGGTCCCAGTCGGGGTTCCGCTCGATCGCCATGTCACACCTCCAGCTTCTAGTAGTGCTGTCTCGATTATATACTGAACGTACAGGGGGTTCACACTGGCAAGGTATATCCCAGTAACACATGCTAGTCGACTTCACAAGCACCACATTGATCAAGTTGGTTTCATCCTGACAGTCAGCACTACAGCGATCAAGTTGGTTTCACACTTGCAGTCAGTAAACCGCTGCGGCCTTGCGGATCTTGCAAAAGGATGATATAATATAGTTGATGGAGAGGTAAAGAGCTACAGCGGCTCCATCAGATATAGCGCACGAGCGGCTGTAGTGCTAAGGCGCTATATCGACTGTATCTTGATAACTAAATAGATGAGCCAGATCATCTTGATGATGTCTCGAGCCGCTTAAGGGCTATATCCTACAAGTACTTAAGCCGATAGGGAGATCGAGATGAAGCGGATCTGCGTAACTGATGCGATCAAGCTACTAGAGCCGATTGAGCATGACGAGGTTGCTCTAGCGATGTTCGAGCAGAGCTACTCAGTCGTAACGAGCAGCGCGATTTGCGAGCTCAAGCACTGTAGCGCTAGAAGGGCTGAGACGCTCCAAGCGTTTCTAGCGATCATCGTAGAATTGCGTTAGTAACTAGAGCGGATCGAGACATCATCAAGATGATCTGGCTATAGCAGCGTAGCACTTTGGGGATAGAGCCCCGATCCTGATGATCCTGATCTTCGATTGGGCGGTTAAGCAAGTGATCCGATTTAGCACTTAACCTACCCAATCAGGATGAAGGAGCAAGATCATGAACGAGTCGACCAACGCGATCATCGAGAACAACGACCAGGACATCTTCGAGGATGCAGCGGCTCTGGCGATTGAGGAGCAGCTCGAGGGAGACGTCCAGTTCGAGGAGGACGACGAGGAGCAGGGCGAGCAGGAGATCCAGGTCGTCCTGACGCTCGAGCAGATCGTCGACCAGGTGCTTGAGGCGATCTGGAAGACCTCGCCGACCCTGTACACCATCTCGACAGCACTGAACGGGGTGCTCGAGGCGATCGACGCGACCAAGGAGGGTAAGCCCTACCGCGTCCGGAGCCAGATGATGTACCAGTACAACTCGAACAAGCTGATCGCAAAGAACGACCAGGGCAAGGGGATCAAGATCGATGGAGCGCCCACCCGCGATCAAGCGAGGGCATTCATCATCAAGTTCGCGTCCAAGTTCGCCAAGTGATCTAGCGCTGGAGCCGAGTAATCGGCTCAAGCAGTAAGTCGATCCAAGCCGCCCAATCGGGGTTCTGGATCATCAGGATGAAGGATCTAGTCGGCCTCAGCCGTCTCGGCGATCCAGCACTAAGGAGATCGAGATGGTCGCAGGTATCGTAGGCATCGTAATCGGCTGCATCATCGTAGTGCCCCTGAGCATGTTGGTCGGAAGACTTATCGACCGGATGAATCAGGAGTTGCTCGAGCTGATCAAACAGGGCGTTGAGCCCTCAAGGATTCAGCTACCTAAGTTCCCCTGGCAACACGTAACGTCCAAGTAACTAATCGACAGCGTCGCCGAGGCGGCCGAAGTCGACTAGATCCTAGCTGATAGGGCGCTGAAGCGGCTCGAGCCAGAACATAATCGGATCAAGCATCGAAGAGATGGAGACGATCATGGGTCTAGACGAGCAGAGCGTTCAGTACGGCGAGTGGCAGATCCACATCCTCGTCCAGCGAGTATGTGCGGACTGCCTAATCCGGGAGGGCGAGTCGTTCAACGACGGACCCCAGGTAGCTCAAGAGGCCAAGACGGTGAACGTCTGGAACATCGAGCTAGTCGCCTCGAGAGCTTGTGAGAGCCACCCCGAGACGATTGAGGGATCAGCAACCGATTCGCCTAAGGCCATTGAGGCCTAGGTAGATCAACGCTTGAGCCGCTCCACCGCTCTATCAGCTACGTTACGGTGGTACTATGAACCAGCTCGATGCTGTCGATTCAGGGGAGCAGTCTCCCCGCACCTGATCGACCCGACGGCTTGGCGCATCCAGATCCCCACAGGGCGTGGGTTCTATCGCTCCAGCCATCGAGACGACCGGGGGCCTCGACACCCTAATTCCTAGGGCACCAGCGTCCGATCTGTACGGGCGCCCAGCAGCATGGAGGGCAGCATGAGCCGGAGCAGCATAGCGTACCAGCGAGCATTGATCACAGGAGCAGCATTCCTGTCTACCGTGGGAGCATTGATCATCCTGATCGCCGTCCACGATGCAGCGATGCCTGAGGATCTCACGACCATGTGGATGTGCCACCAGATGGGCAACCAGCTTTGCGGTCCTGACACTCCGTGGATTCAGTTCGCTCCGGCGAACATCTTCTACGGCTGGGACCAGGTAGTCCTGTTCTGGTGGGGTGTGTGGTATGACTTCGTCCACGGAGTCGCCTATGGGATTTTCCACTAACATTCACGCGACTGTATCGAGCTGGTTCATAGTTCCATCGTAACACATAGCCGTGATTGCTCAAGATCGGCATCAGATTGAATAGATTGAGTAGGATGATCATCCAATCCAAATTGAGATCGCTCTACAACAATCGCGTAGTATAACAGTAACACACCTACCCGATTCACAACGATCATGAGGGTAAGTGTTGTTACTATATACTATATTATACTAATCATAATATTGATCAATACTCAATCTCAAATTCACCCTACCCGGGTAGTGATTCAACCTACCCGATAACATGTGTTACTGTGCCCCATGGGTAAGTGTTACCGACGTGTGTTACTAGGGACTACCCTAGAGACACCGTGACGAACAAAATCGACCCCTTGTGGACCTACGTGGGTCTAGGGTATAATAGTATTAACACCACACAATCCTATTTACCCTAGATGATGGAGGTGCACACTGTGGCTGACGAAGTAACACAGTCCCAACCGATCACCTCAACCGATCACTCGGCACCGCTACCCGACGTGCCGACCTTCGGTCGACCTACTTGTAGCGACTGTGGGGGAGCCCGGGAGCCTACGGCGACACAGTACTCATACTGTGTCGGATGCGGTCGCAAGCGGCAACGTAAACGCTACAGGGATCAGCGTGAGGCAGCTGGTCGCGTCGTCAAGGCACGTGCCGAGACGGACAGTGATCGCAGGGCTCATCTGGTTCAGAGCGATGGCCATCCTGGCCCATGCGAGTCATGTGAACAACCTGAGCTAGACGGACTCGTCCTAGTGTTCGAAGGTGATCCAGTCACCGATCTCTACAGTGGCGGAACACCTGTAGCGCTGATGTGTCAGGAGTGCCACACGTTGCTTCAGCGGACCAACACTGACCAGTTGCGTAGGCTACTACGAGCTGCACAGTTGCTGCACAGGCTCAACCTGCCGCGCGACCGTGTGCTGCCTGACCTCAACACTGTACTCGCTCCCACAGACCGAACAAAATAGCCACGTGTTCGCCGACTTGAAAGGCAACCCTGGTGCTGCTATATACTTAGGTCAGCAACAAAAATTACAACACCTAGGAGCACACAGTGGCCAAGCGCAACAGGCAACCACCACCTAACCCAAACGGTTACGCAACACCGTCGCCTAGGCCTCCAGTCGTCCATGAGTACTGGGAGCAGAGGCAGATGGGTAACTGGACCGACTACACCGCCAAGCGCACACCGCCACGATGGCTACTGGACAAGATCGCCGAAGAGACGATCACAGGCAAGTGGAACGTTAAGCGTTACAATCGCTGTGACGAGTGCAATACGTTCCGTGCTAGCTCAGGTGCATGTAACTGCTACTGACCACAACCCTCCACCACCTACCCCTGGAGGCTACACATGGGCACCACACCCACCAAACCGTACTACGGTGGCAAGAAGACCAAAGACTCAGTCGCCCAAGTCGTCCAGTACCTCAAGGAGAGGTACAAGGCCGAGCAGGCCGCTAGGCGTGAGGGCCAGTTGCTGTTGGCCATGTCGTTCGCTGAGCGCGAACAGAACCGCAACCACACTGTGCCAACCCGCAAGCCGATCGTTACGAAGCTGAACACCTTCAACACCACCTTGGCCAAGTGCCCCGGAGGTGCAAGGGACGAAGCCAAGACCGGTGCACACACTGCGTACCTCAAGCAGATTAGCCACCCTGAGACGGGCTGCGTCGTCGTCCACCCTGACACCAACAAGGGCCAAGCCACACTGCGGCGCTTGGCCAACTCGGCCCGCAACGCCAACACCACGCAAGGCAACTACAACAGCACAGTGCGCCGCTAGCGCACACACCCCCCCCCCC